>ERZ1292632.902-Hain-H43-01um-R2-902-length-31833-cov-16_pt1 | contig 31833 bp, 44 predicted proteins | sample MGYA00564407_ERZ1292632 | MGnify/ENA primary metagenome ERZ1292632 (study PRJEB36523, sample SAMEA6512637) | groundwater metagenome | collected 2019-01-08 | study: AquaDiva: Metagenomics assemblies of 32 groundwater samples | reverse complement strand
CGACACGACCGGCGAGGAGTGCCCGCGGTGCCTTGTGCTGCTGCGCGTGCGCCGCGAAAAAACGGGCGGCCCAGTGCTGTGGTGCCCGTGCGGATACGAGGTGCATCCCGACGAGCTGCTACCCCCGCACCCCACATCGTCGGTATCGCCGACCGACGACGAGGAGCCCGCATGACCCGCCCCGCCGACACGAGCCCCGCCGGCCGCCGCCTGCTGCTCGATCTGGCGGGCTGCGTCACCGACTGTCCCCGCTTCGTGCGCGACCACCGCCAGTGGTGGACGCTGCGCCCCGCCGAGATCCAGGTTGCGCAGGCCCTCGCGCGCCGCGGGCTCGTCGAGCTGGACGGCGGGCGCCCGATCTGCGCGCGCCCGACCGCCGCCGGGTGGGCGGGGGTCGCAGCGCTGCGCGGCGAGCGGGAGGTGGCACCGTGAGACACCGCGCCCCGAGTCGCGCAGACCGCGTACAGCCCGCAATCGTCGCTGCGCTGCGGGCCGCCGGGTGCAGCGTGCAGTCGCTGGGCGAGGTCGGCAACGGCTGCCCGGACCTACTCGTCGCGCGGGCTGGCCAGACGTGGGCGATCGAGGTGAAGCAGCCCGACGCGCCGAACCTGCAGCGCACGTGGCCGCCCGAGCTGCGGTCCTTCGTGGGCGCGCTCGACCCGCGGCTGCGCGCGGAGCAGGCGCAGTGGCATGCGACGTGGCGAGGGCGGCTCGCCGTCGTGGACTGCGTTGAGGGCGCGCTTGCGGCCGTGGGCCTGCTCGCCGCCGAGGGCGCGGGAGGTGGCCGATGATCTGGCGAGTAGCCGCGACCGTGACCGGCAGCACGTACCTCGGCGAGGTCGAGGCCGACACGCGAGAGGAGGCCGAGGCGAAGGCGTGGTCCGAGCTGGCGGCGGCGCCATCGTTCTGCCACCAGTGCTCGTCGGGGTGCGAGGACCCGGAGATCACTGAGATCGTCGTCGAGCCCGACAGCGAGGCCGCCGAGGGCGCGGGAGGTGGCCGGTGATCGAGACAAAGCGACGCTGCGGCACCTGCGCGCACTACCGCAGCGGCAGCCCGCCGCTCACCGCGCGCTGGCCGCGGCAGCATGGCCACTGCGTGCGCTGGCGTGGCGCTCCCCGGCCGGTGCACGCCAATGATCGTGCATGCCAGGAGTGGCGGGAGTGGACGCGCGACACAGCCCCGGCCCCGGCGGATGGCAATGAATCGTGACACGCGCGCGTCGCCAGCCGATGACCGCCGAGGAGCGAGCGCGGCTGCTGGCCATCTGCAAGCGCAGCAAGCGGGGCCGCCCGCTGACCACCGAGGAGCGCGCCTTCGTCAAGGCGGCGTTCGTTCGCGATCCCAACGGGTACGCCGAAGTCACGGCCGAGATGCACGCCTGGCTGCGCACGGCGTCCGTGTGGGAGTTGCTGTGACACTAGCCCCGGCCCCGGCGTCGGGCGAGAGTAAGGACGATGATCGACCCCCGGACCGCTGAGTGGTGCACCCTGTCCATCGCGGAGCGCGTGGCATGCCTCGCCGAGGACATGTCGCTGAGCATCATCATCGTCGGCGCCATTGAGACCGCGCACCACGAGCTGGCCGCCGCCCGCCAGGACCTCGCCGCCGCCCGCGCCAGCGCCGAGGGTGAGCGCGCAGAGCGCCGCCGGCTGGACGCGCGGGTGGTGGAGCTGGAGGATGAAAACAAAGGCCTCGGCGACTATGAGGAGGCGTATCGAGAGGCCGAACGCGAGCGCGACGAAGCGCAGGCCAGCGAGCGCCGGATCGCCGCAGCGGGGCACGGCATGCTCGAGGCGCGGCTGACCGCCGAGCGGGAGCGAGACGCGCTGCGGGAGCGCCTCGCGGCGGCCGAGGAACGCGAAGAGGCGGCGGTGCTGCCCGGCATGGACCCGCTGGCCCTGCGCCGGACGCTGGCCGCGATGTGCCGCATCATTGACCGCAGCGAGGGACACCCCGCCGAGCCGTGTACGGATCGCGCCCGACGCGCGTGGCGCCTCGCGGTCGATGCGCTCGACGGGCGGCCCGTGCCGCTGCCGGAGCCGTTCGTCGCCGCGGCCCCGGCGCCCGAGGCTGCGCTCGCCCCGGAGCCCGCGGCCGAGACGCCCGAGGCGCTGGCGGATGCGGCGATCGACGTCGCGCGGCGACTGCGGGCAGCAGGGGTAGATGACGGGGCGTGGCGCATGGCGTGGGCCGCAGCCGGCGGGTGGGCCGAGGGCGGGATGGCGAAAGGGGAGCTGCTGCGCCTGCTGCTCTTGGCCGCCCGCGCCGGGAGCACGCCGTGATGTCCGACGGCCTCATGTGCGGCTGGTGCGGCGCGCTCGTGCTGTGGGGCGCCGTGCATTCGTGCGACGCGCTGGTCGCGTGGTGGGGCGCCATGAGCCCCGGGCCCGCACGCCGCGCGCTGGAGCACTACGCCGCCGCGAGCCGCGACGTGCTCCGGTGGGACGAGGACGCGCTAGCCGCGGCCCGCGACGCCTGCGACGACGCCGACCGGCGCGAGGGGATCGAGCAGGGCGCGGCCGTGGGCGAGGGGGCGTTGTGATGGAGAGCCACATGCCATCAATCGACGAGTACGACCGCTACTGGACGCGCTGCCCGCGCTGCTGCCGGCGCTGGCACCCCGCCGACGGTGAGCACGAGTGCGATCCGCGCGTGCCGGACGCGCTGGACCGAGCCGAGGCGCTGGACGAGGACTACCGCAACGGCGAGCGCGACGAGCTGGAGTTGGAGACGTACGAGCGGGACCGGGCCCGCGCGGCCGACGACTACTGAGCCCGCAAACAACGGCGCCCCGGGGCGACGACCCCGGGGCGCGAGAGGAGAGGACGATGGACCAATACTGCACCACCGATGAGCGCCTCGTCAACCTGTGCTGCTACCTGCACGAAATGGCCGATCTGCTCGACGACGGCGGCCCCAGCCTGTCAGCGGGCGACGGCGTGCGAATGTCCCTGGTGGCGGCGTTCGCCACGTTCCCCGCGCTGGAGGCGGACGTGGAGCGCCGCACGCAGCGGCACCAGCTGGACCGCGCCGAGATGATCGCGGCGATGCAGCGCGCCCGCCGCCCGGCCGGCGACGTGGACGCGCCCGCGCCCTGCGCTTGCCCCGCGGTCGAGGCTGAGATCGAGGCGGCGACAGCGACGACGGGCGCGGCACCGGCCGCAGAGTAACCGACCAACAGCAATAGGAGATCAACATGGGCTTGACGGCACGCGATAGCGGTGGCGGCGATTTCTCGCCCGCGCCGGAGGGCACGCATCTGGCAACGTGCGTGGCCGTAATCGACCTCGGCACGCAGTACACCGAGAAATGGAAGAAGCAGCAGCACCGCGTCCTGCTCGGCTGGGAGCTGGACACCGACGAGAAGCGCGACGACGGCGCCCCGTTCATTGTGTGGAAGCGTCACACGGTGAGCCTGCACAAAAAGGCGGGGCTGCGCCGCGACCTGGAGGCGTGGCGTGGACGGCAGTTCACCGACGCCGAGCTGGAGGGCTTCGACCTCAAGAACATTCTGGGCAAACCCTGCATCATTGGCATTACCCACGTCACCCGAGAAGGCACCACGTACACCAACGTGGCCAGCGTCGCCGCACTGCCGAAGCGCATGGAGGCACCGAAGGCAACGACGAAAACGATCCTGTTCGATGTCGATGCGCCGGACATGGACGTTTTCAACGGATTCGGCGATAAGCTGAAGGAGCAGATTCAGGCTAGTGCCGAGTGGAAGGATCGCGACGGCGGCGGCGGCAACAGGGGCATCGACGAGCCCCCGCCGCCGACCGACGACGACCCCATTCCGTTCTAGCCGCGCCGTGGCACCGCGCGTGCACCGCTGGCCGCCGAGGTGATCTATGCCCGACCCTGCCCCTGCGCGGCGCGGACGCCCGCCGACCATGGCCCCGGCAGACCGCCGCGAGCATGTCCCGTGGCGCCTTCCGCCCGCACAAATCAACTACTTGCGCCGCTTGGCCGAGGCGCGCGGTACGACGCCGGGCGAGGAGCTGGCCGCCGCCGTGGACCACTATCGGCGGTGGCTGCCACTGTCAGATTTTCGTGGCCCCCCTCAGAAATCCGAGGGCGCAGATATCGCGGACGTAGGCGAGGACGGCACAGAAATCTGAGGGCGCGCCATCGGCCGGCCCCGTAGTATCGCCACGTTGCGATGCCTCGCCCATGCGCAATTCCTGGCACCGCGATTGCTTTATCCACGGGCATGACGACGCGGAGAGAGGCGATGACGACGACACAGAGGAAGGCGCGCCGCCAGCTCGCGGCGGCGACCGACGAGATGCGCCTGGGTGACGGGCGAGTGCTGCACGGCGCGGCCGCACGCGCGGCCGCACGCCGCATCCTGGGCGTGGAGACGAGGGCGGACCGCCGCTCGGCTCGCGCGGCGACTGTGGCGCGCGTCCTGGGTGGCGCGCTCCTGGGAGCGCTCGCGGCGCTCGCCGAGGAGTAGTTTTCGGGTCGAATCCGAAAACGGCGGCTATATCATGGACTTGCACCGCAACCGCCCCGGCCGCCGGGGCACGGAGACGAGCATGACGATCCGAGGCAAGGCAGCCGCTATTGGCGCGGCGATCGACCTGATCTGGGAGACGCGCACCGACGAGGACCCCGCCGGCACGTGGGGCCCGGTCGAGTCAGCGGCGCTACAGGGCTTCCTCGCGGACCGCGGCGCGACCGGCGACGAGGCCAGGGCGCTGTATGAGACGGGCCTCGCCGCCGTGGTACGCCACGGCACGCGGATCCTGTAGCACCCACCGCCCCGCCGCCGGGGCACGGAGACGACGATGACGAACGAGACGCTGACGACGGCAGCCGAGGGATGGATCGCGACGGACTCCGAGGCCGTGCGCCAGGACGTGCGGCGCCTGGGGCTCGAGGGCGCGGCGGACTACCAGCTCGAGCTGGCCCGCGAGTCCGCCGAGAGGGGCGACGCCCGCTGGGCGCCGCTGTGCGAGGCCGACGAGGAGGCGGCCACGGCGGCGATGCTCAGCGCGCTGACGGGCGCCGGCGAGCACCAGCACCTGCGTGGCGACGGGCGGGCATACGGGATCAACGAGTGCGTGATCTGCGACTGTGAGCTGCCGCCCGCGCGCGACGAGTAGCACCCACCGCCCCGGCACCTTCGCCGGACCGGGGCGGACCACAGCGGGCCAGCGCCCGCACAGAGCCCGGCGAGGGCCGGGCACGGAGGAGACGATGACCGACAAGACCGTGACGCTGGCCCTGACCCACAGCGACCTGGACCGTGCGCAGGGCGGCCAGCCGCAGGTCGAAGACGACCGCCCCCTGCGCGTGCGCGTGCCGGCGGAGTACGACCCGGCGGCAATCACCGCGGAGGACGTGATCCTCGACGAGGCGATCGTGGTGGTCGGCGACTAGACGACGGCGATCACCTACCACGTGACCAGGACCAGCGGCGGCGACGTGTACGGGCACGAGACGAGCCGCTGCGACCCGGCGGGCTGTGCCGGCTTCGAGTGCTACCTCGGGCAGATGGCGGAGGGCGAGCGCGGAGACACCATGGCCTGGGACGGCGACGTGCTGGCGCGCACCGACGCCGACGACGCCGGCGGATGGGCCCGCCGCCGATTGAGGACTACAGGTAGCACCCACCGCTCCGGCCGCCGGGGCACGGAGACGACGATGACGAACGAGACGCTGACGACGCTGGGACTGACGACGATCCGCGACCTGACCGCGCGCGTGCGCGAGGACCTGGGGCTGGGCGACGTCCCGCAGGGGCGGCTGCACGAGGAGATCGAGGGGCACCGCGAGAGCCGCTACGAGGAGATCGACGCCGACGAGCTGCACAGGATCGAGCGCGGCGTCTGGGCCGGTCTCGGCCTCGGCGAGTGGCCGTTCGGCGACGACCGGCCCGCCGCCCCGTTCCGGCAGCCGCGGAATCGGCGAGTAGCCATGACCGCCCCCGTCCACCGCAGCCCCGGCCTCCGCGTCTGGCGCCTGGCCGACGAGGCGCACCTCACCGCGAGCGCACGCGGTTGGGCGCGCGTGCGGTGGGCGCTACACCTGCGGCGCTGCGGCCGGACCGACGGCCTGCGGCTCGACGTGGGGCGCGAGCAGGCGCGGGCGCTGCTGCGGTGGGCGGGCGGCGGCAGAGAGGAGCGATGAGGCGATGACACGCCTGCCCCCCCGCTGGGCCGCGGCGCGGATCGAGTGCGATGCTGGTGCGCGTCTGACAGCCCCGGGCAGCCGGGGCGAGGAGGTGCGAGAGATGTGGGACGCAAGCTTGCGGCGCACCGGCCGCACGACTCGCATACTGCGCGAGGCGCTGGCCGCTGCCGAGCGGGAGGGGTGCGCGTACATCATCGCGCGCGACCCCGGACAGGTGAGCGAACTGGCCGCGCTGGTTGTACGAATGAGGCTGTGAGGATGCCCGCCCCGGCTGCCCGGGGCAAACTGCGGCATAAGCCGCAAAGGAGACACAATGGTCGATCTGTGCAAAATGACCGTCGAGCAGGTGCAGGAGCTGGCGCGCGAGGCGATCGAGGCCCGCGCGGTGGCAGCGGCTGTCGCCGCCCTCGACCGCCGCGACGACGAGTAGGCACACCCCCACCCGGCGCGCGACTGCCGCCGGAAGAACCGCCGGGCGCGAGCCTCGGCACGCGAGGAGGATGACGATGGAAAATCCGACGAGCTGGGCCGAGGCGGGCCGTGCTGGGCAGCCTCTGGATCGGCGAGTAGCCATGCCCGCCCCCGTCCACCGCAGCGTCGGATTTCGCCTCTGGCGCGTTGCCCCCGGCATGCACCTCGCCGCGAGCGCCCGCCATTGCGCCCGCGCCTGGTGGACGCTCCACCTGCGCCGCGGCGGCGTGCGGGCCGACGGCCTGCGGCTCGACGTGAGTCGCGAGCAGGCGCGGGCGCTGCTGCGGTGGGCGGGCGGCGGCAGAGAGGAGCGATGAGGCGATGACACGCCTGCCCCCCCGCTGGGCCGCGGCGCGGATCGAGTGCGATTGCCCACGGCCGGCCTGCGGCTCCGGAGGCGACATGCTGTCGCCGGCCGACGAGCTGGCGGCGCTCATCCGCCGGGCGCTGCGCGACGGTGATCTGCCGCTCGCGCACGACGCCGCTGCGCGGGGGCACGCCACGTACCCCAACCACGAAGACCTGCGCGACCTGGCGAATCTGTTGGCGCCGCCACGAGCCGTGGGCGGTGCGCAGCCGCCCAACCCGGGGGCGCGGCTGAATCGCGACTGGCTCGCCAGCGCTGCGGCATCGGCCTATCGCGGCCGGTGGGTGGCACTGCGGATGGGCATCGTCGAGGCGACGGCGGCCACGCTGCTGGAGCTAATGGCCGCGGTGCCGGGGGATCGCGCCGGCATGATGCTGGTGCGCGTCTGACAGCCCCGGGCAGCCGGGGCGAGGAGGTGCGTGGATGATCCCGACGGAGCAGCCGACCCGACAGCAGCTCGAGACGGCATACCGCGCGCTGGCCGGTCGCGTGCCAGCGATCTGCGACATGTCTCTGGGCGCGATCGCCGACATCGTGCGCGGCTCACCGGAGCACGACCCCGATCGGTACAGTGACGCGGAGATCCGCCTCGCGAGCGCGGTGATCGTGCTCGCCGCGCGCTGCGTGCAGTTGGAGAGGGGGATCGGCGCTGCTCTGGAGATGGCGGGGCGCCGCTGGAGCGAATGGGGGGACCGCGCCGCGGCGGTAGGCGAGATGCTGGACGAGCTGATCTCTGCTCCCGTCGATGGTCCGCCGTCCGCCTCACCCCGCCTCGACCCGCCCCCACCCGACCCGGGCGACGGCGTCGAGTAGCGCCGCCCACCCGGCCGGCGTGTCCACGTCCTGCGCCACCAGCAGCTCGCCCAGAACCGAGCGCAGCGCCGCCTGCGTCTGAGGGCCGAGCACGCCGTCGATGTCCACAGGGCGCCACAGCACGTGCGTCAGGCACGCCTGGACGAAGCTCACGTCCGAGCGCGACTGCGGCGACCACCCGGCGGCCTCGGCTCGATCGTCCAGGTGCCAGTGGCCGTGGTGGTCGGCGCCCTGCCACCAGTCCAGGACCTGCGGCACGTGGCGTCGCAGGACCGCTTCGGTGGCCAGGTAGCGGCGCGAGTCGGTCAGCGCGTTCGCGGCGAGCAGCGGGGGAGCTCCCGGCCAGTGGATTGTCACCAAGTCGAACGCGGTCCCCGTCGAGTGCCGGTCGCCGGGCGTCGGGGGCCGCGGCACGTACGCACCGGCCGAGACGATCGCCTCGGCCCGGCCGTAGGGGCACGCCTCCCACAGCGCGGACAGGGCCTGCTCGAGCGTCGCGAGGAACGCCGGCATGAGCTTGCGCGACCCGGTGCGCCCGAGGTATCCCCAGTGGACGGGCACGCCCGCGAGGTGATCGAAGGCGACGAGGGCGGTCACGTGACCTCCGGACGCCGCGGGTAGATCGTGATGGTCACCCGCGACAGAAACGGCGGCGAACCCAGGTCGCGCCAGACGGGCCGGGTCAGGTCCACGACCGCCCGACGGCGGCACCCAGGCGGCACCAGCCGGCGCGTCGAGACTCGCCAGCGCGGCCCGCACTGCAGGCCCCACGGCCCCGAGTCCTGGACGGTGGTCCAGACGCACCGGCCGGTCGCGGCCGAGCAGACGCGCGCACGGGCGCCGCAACGGCCACGCCAGGGGCGGATCGCGATGTGGTGCGAGGAGGGGGTGAACGGCGCTCCGCAGGCCAGCACGGGGCCACAGTGACCGTCCCCCGGCCAGTAGACGCTGAGCGCTCCGACGAGCACGAACGCCGCGGTCACTTCGCCCCCGCCTTCAGCCGCGCCAACTCCGCCTCGGCCTGCTGCCGTAGCCGGTGCTCCTCGACGGCGCGCGCGAGCCCGCGGTCCACGTGCTGTCCGATGCGCGCCAGCTCGTCGCGGATCAAGCGCCGCACGTCCGCCTCTGTCAGCGGGCGCGGCGGATCGTCGCCGGGCGCGCTCACGATAGCGCCGCCCACACCAGCGCCACGACCACGGCCAGCGCGATCAGGACCCACGCCACCCACTCGCGCCCGTCGGGCGGATCGGGCGCCACGCGGCGCAGGGGCAGGCGCGGGCCGTGGCGACGGGGCAAGGTCACCGCACCTCCACGGGCTTGCTATCCGTCGCCTGCTGCCCGGGCTTCGTGAAACCGATCCCGGCCGGCGCCACCGGCCCGCTCACCGTCGGCGACGAGCGGCAGACCTGCGCGACCTGCGCGACCGGCACCACGTACGCCACAGGGATCGTGCTGCCGTTGACCTCCACGCTGGGCAACACCGCCGTCACGCCCGGGGCGGCGCTCGCGCTCGGCAGCAGCTTGCCCGTCGCCGCCGCCAGGGACGCCGCGGCCTGCGCGCCTGCCATGGCCTGCTGACAGCGCGTGTAGTCGTCGGCTGAGCCGTACTCGCGCACCACGTCGCAGCTCACGGCGATCACGCCCTGCGCTGCCGTCGCCGCCTTGCCCGCCGTCGAGATCACGACGCCCGCTGTCGAGAGCACCTTGCCCCAGTCCAGGCCGCAGCCGCCGGCCCCGACGGCGATCCCGAGCGCGGCGGCGAACACGAGGATCATCGGCCCGACGCGCTTGACGACGGTCGCGCCGGCCTTGCCGACAGCGGACGCCCCGACGCCGAACACGATCCCGCCGAGCAGGCCCACGGCCGCCTCGCCGCCGATGACTTTCAGCGCAGCGAGCAGAGTCGTACATATCATGCCAGCGAGGCAGATCCAGAATTGCGGGGACTTGATGGTTTCCATGCTTCGCTCCCATGCCGGCGCGGGCCGGCGGCTAGTCCTGCCGTGCCACCTCTCAGACGTGGTCGATCCGCGTGGCCACCGCGGTTCCGTTGGCCGCCCCGGTCCGCTCGATCGCGAAGTACGCATCTCCCGCGCTCGCGATCGAGACGCGCCGATAGCCCTCGGCCGCGATCCGGGCGTTCTGGCCCGGCGTCGCGTGCAGAGCAACAGCGCTACCGCCCTGGCGAATGTAGCACGCGGCGTCTCGCGCCTCGATCTCGACGACGAGCGGGTATCTGCCATTCCCCGCGGTCGCGAGCGGGGTGCAATCCAGGATCCGCTCCGTCGCGTCGATGGTCTGCGTGACGGCCCCGCCGACCTTGTCGTCTGGTGTCTGCCACTGAACCCGGCTCATGACCATGCCTCCTCTAGCGCCCGCACGCGCGGGTCAGTCGTGATGCGGTTGATCTGCGCGGGGGTGAGCTCGGTACGCCACTGATCGTCAGGGCGAACCGCCGTCCCGAAGTAGGCGGAGCGGTGCGCGGTGCCGGCGCGACGGTCGCGCAGGGAGAAGTTGCCCCCCACGTGGTGGTGCTCGCTGTTCGTCGGGTCCGCTGCGGTCGCCGCGAAGCCCTGCACGAAATCGCCCAAATCGAGGCGCGTGCAGAGGTTGTGCAGCTCGACAGCGGGCTCCCGCGCGAACGCCGCGATGTCCACCGGAACAACCGGTAGGTCCCGCTCGCTCGCCCAGTACAGCCCCATCATGGTGTGCTCATGCAGCCATCCGATCGCGGCCTCGATCGTCTCGTCGGTGATGTGGTCCTCGTGCAGGTATCGGATCGCGCTCCGCACGTGAGCGCAGGGGTGCTTGCGGGGTGAGAGCAGCACGTCCGGGAGCCCGAGCCGATCATAGCTCGACGGCACCTTGTCGCTCGTCACCAGCACGTCGCAGCCGATGTCCGCGGCCATCGCCGGCCACCAGCGGCCCTCGGCCTGCGCAGCGTGCAGGCGCGCGATCAGCTCCGGCGTGAATCGCGGGCAGGGGTCGGGATAGCACTCCCGGCAGGGCAGCCGACGGAGGGTGGAGGTCGGATCGTCCAGGAGCCAGTGCGTCTCGCCGACGAACGCCACGCCCGGCAGCCCGTCCAGGCACAGGCCGAGGATAGTGGACCCGCAGAAGGACGGGCCGAGGATGCCGATCACGCGAGAGGATGGATGGCTCACGGCTTCACCGCGTAGACCGTGACCTGGCCCCACGAGGGGTCAGGCTGCACGGAGGCGATCTGCCAGCCGGCGCGCCCCATGGCCGAGGTCAGCGCGTCGGTGGTGAAGTGGTAAAGGTGCGAGAGCGGATCGAAGTAGCCCGTCCGCTTGAAGTCGTACTGTCCTCGCGAGAGGTCCAGATCCAGCGTTTCATGGAACTCGTCGTAGAACGTCTTGAGCACGATCGCGCCGCCCGGCTCCGTGATCGCGAAGGCCCGGCGCAGGTCGGCCCCCGGCGTCGAGGTGTGCTCGAGCACGTCGTTGCACAGGATGCCGTCCACCGGCCACGGCACGCCCGCGAGCTGGAACGGCGCGCGGACCGCATCCAGGCCGACGGCGCAGGCGCGATCCACGCCAGCGGAGCTCAGGTCGCAGCCGGCCGCTTCCAGGCCCATCTCGCGCGCGACGGCGAGGGCCTGTCCCCACGCGCAGCCAATCTCCCACACGCGCCGGACGGGCCGCTTGGCGTAGACGGCGAGCGCCTGGAGCATGCCGCGATAGACGCCCTCGGACGCGCGATGGTACTCCTCGGGCTTGAGCGTCGGGTTCGGGAACGGCGTCCCCGTGACGGCGTGCTTGCGAATGTACTCGTCGTAGGCGTCCGTCGTGTAGAACACCTCCGTCCCCCGGTCGCCCAGCTTCTCGCGCCCGGTGTAGCGCCGCACGCCGCAGCCCACGCACTCGATCAGATCGACGCCCAGCTTGTAGACGTTGACGTGCGCGGTCGGCCTCGTCTCGGTGCCCCCACAGATGTCACAGCGGCTATCCATGTTCGCTCCAGGCCGCAAAGCAGCGCACGCACCGCCGAGGCAGCTCGGCATCACCCATCATCGCCGCCCGCAGCTTAGCCCATTCGCCGCCGAGCCAGTGGGTGGCGTGCGGCACGCCCCACGCGGGCGACGGGGGCAGGACGCGCCGGCATCCCGTCGTGTGGCCCGCGCCGTCCACGCCGACGGAGACAAACGGCGACTGGCAGCGACGGGGGCACGCCTCCGGCTCGCCTATCAGCGTCGGCCACAGGTGCACCCACCGCGCTCCGGGGAGGGCCCGAGCAGCGGCCAGCGCTCCGGCGGCGCGCTCGTCACCCTGGCGCAACACCCGGGCGAGGAATCCGGGATCGTCAGGGTCACCGTGCGGCAGCAGGTTGTGGAACAGGATCGGGATCTCTCGCTCGGCCGCCAGTGCCACGAGGGCCGGCAGCTCGTCGAGCCCGTCGCGCGTGACCACCGCTGACAGGCGCACCGCCAGCCCGCGCGCGCGCGCCGCGTCGATGCCGCTCCAGATCGCGTCCCACGTGTCGGCCCCCACGACCGCGCGGTGACGCGCGGCGGTCGCCGCGTTGAGGCTCACGCTCAGCACCGGCTTGTGCTCCGCGAGGATGTCCAGCACCGGCCGAGGCGGCCCTTCGGCGAAGTGCTGCAGCCCGAGCAGGTGCGCCCCGTTGGTGACGATGCTCGCTGCCACCTTGCGGTCGCGGCAGAGCGTGAGCACCTGCGGCCAATCCGTGCTCAGCAGCGGCTCGCCGAAGCCCGCGATGCACACCTGGCGGATCGTGGGCCAGGCGTCGAGCGCAGCCCGGACCGTCGAGGCGAACAGCTCCGGTCGATCATCCTCGGGGCTCTGCTGCCGGCGACACCACGTGCAGCGGTGCGAGCATTTCGAGGTCATGTAGCAGCTCAGCTCGCTCGGCCCCTGCGAGGCGGGTGACAGCAGCCACCCGAGCCGCGGCCAGTCGGGATCGGGCTGGCTGGCGTCGGCCTCGGTCTGCGCTGGCGTCGGCCCGATGAGCCCCGCGACCGCTCCCGCGACCATCGCCGCGCCGATCGCATCGCCCCGCTCGTGCGCGCGCATGATGTGCCGATAGGGGTACGGGGCGAACATCCCCATCTCAAGCGGCGCGACCCGCCATTTCTCCAGCAGCCGGCGCCAGCGCTTGAAGGCCATCTCCGGGGTCTGCAGGCTGAAGTGCTCACCGACGCAGCCGGCGCGCCCCTCGGGCGTCTCAGCGAGCACCAGCCGATAGCCGGCGGCCTCCATCGCGCGGAACTGCGGCCACTCGCACGAGATGCCGTCAGCGTACGGGAACCGCGTGGCGATGCTCGTGCGGTAGATCTTGCAGCCCTGGATCGGGCGATCTTCGGCGTCGCCCCAGAGCCACCCGCAGAACTGGCCGCAGTCCTCGCCAGCCTCGACGATGCCCGCATGCAGCCGCTCGAGCGCGTCGGGCTGCAGCATCATGTCGGCGTCCACCTGGACGTAGAACGGCGTCTTGACCCGCTCGTGCATCGCGGCGAACGCGCGCCACATCGGGGTCACGCGGTCGATCGTCTCGACCCGCACGCGCACCGTTTGCGCCTCCAGGCGCCGGATGCACTCCGCGGTGGACGGCTCGCCCGAGGTAACCACGAACGCGGTGATCTCCTCGCGCCGGTCGGGGCGCAGGGCCTCCAGGGCGCGCTCGTAGCCCTCGGCCATCCGCTCGGCGGTCAGGTGCTCTTGCGCCCACACGCGAGCACGCCGGGCCTGCTCCACGGCCGCGCGCGGGTCCTCGACGAGCCGCATGACCGCGCCGGCGATGGCGTGCGGGTCGGGGCGCACGAGCAGGCCGCGGCCGTCCGCGAGGATCTCGCCCAGGTCGCCTACGTCGGTCGCGATCACCGGGCAGCCATGGTGCATCGCCTCGACCACTGTCAGCGGGCAGCCCTCGTAGTCGCTGGCGAGCGCGAGCGCGTCTAGCTCCCCGAGCGCGCGGGGCGCGTCGTCTGTCTGCCCCTCGATGCCGAGCCGGTGGGCCACGTCCAGCTTGCGCGCGAGGTCGAGCCAGCGGGCCGCATCGCCGTCGCCGATCAGGCGCAGCCGCACGTGCCCCGGCAGCAGGGCCAGCGCGCGGATCAGGCGCTCGACCCCCTTGGGCTCCGTGAGCCGGCCGAGGTAGCCGACGACGAACGACTGCTCTGGCGCTGTCCGGTCGCGGCGGGCTGGCACGTCCACCGGCGGGATACCGTTGGGCACGTGGCACGCGGGCAGGCCGGCGGCCCGGGCGAGGTCGTACGTGTCTCCGCTCACCCCGACAACGTGGTCGATCCGCCCCGCCATCGCAGCCAGGTCGCCCGGCACCGGCCCGTCTGGGGAGTGCACGACGTACAGGCTCCGGCGCGGGCGCGGCCAGTTCGCGAGCGCCCTGCCCCACCAGATCGTCGCCCAGGCCGAGGCGTAGCCCTTCAGCGGCGAGGCGGCATCCGCGAGGCGCGCGTCCCATCCGCGCCCGCACAGCGCCTGCACGAGCACATGGGCGAGCCGGCTTGCCCCGTCGCGCGTGCGATGGCTCAACACGTAGAGGAGCCGGTTGCCGCGGTCCTCGCGGGTCTGTGGCCACGTCTGCGGGCGCGGCGTGGGGGGCATGCGCTGGCAGGTCTGCCACCGTGGCTCGGCGGGGTCGGAGATCATCCGGCGATCCTTTGGCTGGCGGTCATGGCTGCGTCGCTCATGCCGGTGATGTTGCGCGGGCGAGGCTTCGGGCCGCTCTTGCCCGCTTCGCGCGCCTGCTGGTGCATCTGCTGCAGCCGCTGCACCGCCGCGGGGTCGTACAGGCGCGGCGCGATCGACTTGTCGCCGAGCAGCGTTGAAAGCTGCGCGGCTTGCTGATCGGTGTACTCCCCGCCGGCCGCCCTCGCGGCCTCCATCTCGGCCCGCACCGTGGCGCGGAGCTGCTCGAGCATGCGAGGATAGACGCGCTCCCACACCTCGACGTGCTCCGGGGATAGCCGTCCCGCCGCAGCCTCCCGAACGAGCGTCTCCGGGTCCGCCACCGTCTGCAGCCGGCGCAGGTATCCACGCCCCTCGGGGGTGTCCGGCCCGCCGGCCTTCGGCCCCGGGTGGCTCTGCTGCAGGTAGGCGAGCGCCCCCAGGACCTGCCCCGAGATGCTCGCCTGCAGCGGCTGAGGCAGGTTCGTGGGCATCTCCACCAGCGTGTGAGCTTCCAGGCTGGCGGCGTCCACCTCCGGCAGCTCCTCGACGATCTCGGCCCAATCGGTCGGCGCGAGCAGCTCCAGCGCTCCGGCACGGGCGGCGGGGGCCAGCTTCTCAGTCAGCAGGCGACCGGCCCCCCGAATGGCCTCTTTGCCGGCCGCGTGCGCCGCCAGGCCGATGATCGCCCCCTCGACCCCGCCCGCCGCAGCCCCACCGAGAACCGACTCCCCCACGGCCGCAGCGCCCGCGCCCGCGCCCACAGCGTGACCGCCGACCTCGGCCACGAGCGGGGCCATGTCCTCGGCCACGACGCCGAGCCGGCCAAGCCCGCTCTCGACCCCTTCGCCGACCCGCTTGATGCCCTTGCGGGCGGCGCTGCCGATCTTCTGCCCGATGCCGGCCCCCTCGAACTCCTGAAGCGCGCGGCGCGAGACATCGGAGATGTAGCCGCCGACCGCACCTCGGACCTCCTGCCCCGCCGCATGCACCGCCGCCTCGCCCAGGGGCAGATCACGAGGCGCCCTCGCGCGGGCCAGGCGGTTCAGCGCGCTCTCGGTCATGTCCGTCACACCTGCGCCGACCTGCTCGCCCAGCGACTCCGGGCCGCGCAGGATCCGCCCCAGTCTCGACTCGGCGCCGGGCTGCGGCAGTCGGTCAATCAGCCTGCGTGCGCCGCCGCCGATTGTCTCCGCGATCGTCTCGCCGTGCTGTTTGATCCCCGCGGTGACGCGCGCTCTCACGTCCGGCGCGACCAGCGCGTCTTCGATCGCATCGCCGACTCGACGCGCCCAAGGGGCCACCGCACGCTGAGCGCCGCCCACCGCTTTCGTCACGCCCGGGGTGACCAGGCGCTTGAGCCCCTTGGCCGCCGTGGGCGCGAGCAGGAACCCGAGCGCGCCGCCGCCGGTGACATCGCCCAAGGTCATCCCGATCCCCGCGCCCACGGCCTTGATGAAGATGCGCCCGAGTAGCTGGTTCTGCTTCGCTCGGTAGATCGGGGTCACGTCGGCCAACCGCGCCTCGACCTGCTGCGCTGCGAGCTCATCGCCGTTCGCCTTGGCCGCCGTGAGGTCAGCCTTGAGGCCCCTGACCTCGCTGCGCAGCGACCGCACCTCGGCCACGTTGCCGCGCCAGCGGTCCACGAATTGGCGCTTGGCCATCCCCGCGCCGGTGGCGAGCGCACCCAGAGCGGCCCCGGCCCCCGCTCCGGTCGCCAGCGTCGTCAGCAGCCGAGCGACCGCCTCGTCGCCCTCGACCTCCCCGCGGGCCACCTCGCCGATGCCGGCCCCGGCCCCGTAGGCGGCTCCGATCGTCGCCTCGCGCGCCAGCGTGCCCGTCAGGCGCGGCAGCAGCGTCTCGGCCGCGCGGCCGGTCAGGCGAGCCGCTGCACCGGCCGCGCCCGCCCCCACGCGAGCGCCCAGGCCCGACACGGCGCGCGTAGGGGCCGCCATTGCGCCCAGAAGCCCCCCTTGGCCGCCGGGGATGAAGGCCGGCAGGACGGCGCCACCCAGCTCGGTCACGGCCGAGACGGACGGGTGAAGCTCTTTGAGCCCCTGCAGCGTCTCGGGGCTCGCCCCCATCCCGCGCGCGGCCACGTCGGTGAGCCCGAAGCTCAGACCGCGGCCTACACCGGCCAGCGCGGCGAGGCTCGCCCCTCCGGCGCCGCCCCATTCCTGTTCAAAGTCGTGCTTGCGCGCCTGCTCGGTCGAGGCGGGCACGAGGCCAGATCCGACCGCAGCCGCAGCCTCACCCGCGGGCACCGTGAGCACCATCCCGGTGCCCGGGTCCACCAGATAGGCGCTGCCACCCTTGACCGGAACCTCGGCCATCGATCCTCAGTGCCCCTGCGTCCCGTACATCACCTGCGTCCGCTGGCGCGACCGCAGCTCGTCGCCCACCCACTTCCCCACGTCGTACTTCTTCCCGTACGTGCCGTAGATGGCGTCCGTGACGCTGGTCAGCAGCCCGTGGGCGTCTCCGAGGCGCTTTCGCACGTCCTCGGCATCGTCCCACTTATTCATGATCGCCCCCTCCCAGATCTTGGCGTCCCACTGGGCCATCGCGTTCGACTCGACGCCGCCGCGAACCTTCATCATCGCCAGCTTCGCCTGCATCGCCAGACGCTGCGTGTCGGTCTTGAACGACTCCGTTGCCCGGACCTCGCCCATCGATAGCCGACGGGTCATCGAGTACACCTTATCGATCTGATGCCGCGCCGCCTGGACCGCCTGAAGCTGCTCCAGCACCTTGTCAGGCGGCATCTCGAGCGGCTTGCTCGGGTTCTGCGCCTGGTAGCCCTTGGCCTGCGCCTGCAGCACTTCGAACAGCGGCACGCGCTGGCTGCTGCTCGTCGTCGAGGTTTGCTTGCGGGGCAGGGACGCCTGATAGGCCGCGTTCTTCCTCGACCACAGAGACTGATCCGCGGCGGCGATGCCCTGCTCCATCCCTTGCCGAATCACCTCGCTCTGCGCAGTTGCACCGATCGTCTCCATGCGCGTCTTGAGCCCCTCCGTCAGCAGGATCCGCGTCTGCGCCTCGGCCTGGTCCATGTCCCCGATCCGGCGGTACACGTCCGCCATGGCCCCTCGCGTGTCGGCGAGGCTGCCCTTTTTCGTCTCGAGGTCGGCACGCTGCGCGGCCACGTCGCGATCTACCGATCCTTCGATCATCTGCAGGACCGGGTTGGGCCCACCCTCTCGCCGGAACCCCTGCATGAACCCTTTCATGCCCGCGGCCAGGGCGAGCGCGATCACCTGGGCCGGATGCCTCGTCTTCCACCAGCGGTCGGGGTCGATTTTGGTCTTCGCCACGTCGGCTCGGATCTTCGCGGCCTCTGCGTCCAGTGACTCGATCTGCGCGGTCTGCGTGCTGCGCGCCTTGTCGGTCTGGACCTGCCTGAACTCGAGCTGCGCTTGCGTCAGGTTGCGAGCGAACGCCGTTTCGGTCTGCGCATGCGCCTGCGCCTCGGCGCTGGCCCTCATCGCGCGCTGCTGCTGCGCCGTCGCGCGCTCGTCGGCCTGCACCGCGCCCGGCAGCATCGGCACTCCGCTCGTCGTCGAGGTAGCCGAGCTGCTAGAGCCGCCCATGCTCACGGTGCGCGCGAGGTCCTGCGGGCTCATGCGCGCCATCTGCTCCAGGTAGGGATTCCCTTGCTGTGGCTGCTGTCCAGCGGCGAGCGATGCAAGCGTGCCCGGGGCCGGTCCCTCGGGCACGGTGAGCTTGTCGTACGGCGCAGGGCTGGGCGCTGAGTAGCCCGGCGCACGCTGCGGCCCGAATCCAGCAGACCAGTCGGCCTCGGGTGGCAGGTTCGCAGCGGCCTCGCGAAACGCCGATGGGGCCGGGGTCATCGGCTGGACACCGGCGGGCAGCGATTGGGGCTGCGCACCCGGCGTGAGCGGTGCGTTCGGGTCGTAGACCTCGTTCGGGTCGTAGAACTCAGCCATCGCTGCTCCTTCGCCCACCCTCGACCGCGCGGAGCCGCTTGTCCACGCGCGCCAGGGCGGCCAGCGTCAGCGGGGCCATGCCCTCGTAGTCCACCCGCTTCACCCCTGCGTCGTCTGGCTGCACGTAGCGGCGACCCAGCGGGGAGCGCTCGAGGTCCTGGGCCATCACGCCGGTGTACCTCTGCGGCGCTCCGTCGGGCCCGATGTCGTACGCCAGCGCTCCGCGGCCGTCTGGCCCGATGTCGTAGCTCGACTTCGGCCCGCCGCCGCCCTTGTAGCGGTAGTTATAGGGCCTCAGCGCCCCGAGGAGGTCATCCAGCGCAGCGTCTGGCCGTCGCACGTCTTCCTTGACGCGCCGGTCAGAGTTGTAGCTCTGATCGTAGCCGCTGACGCTGCTGCCACTGCTACCACTGCTCGACGCGGCCGAGCCCGCCACCGATGCCAGGCTCGACCCGGCCCCCATCGCACCGGCGATGATGTTGCCGCTCTGCTCGTAGTCCTTCTCCGTCTGCGCTCGCTGGTAGCCGGCGTGCTGCGCGAGCTGCCGGAGGTACTCGTTGCCGAGCGTCGAGCTGTCCCACGCGCCTTGGCGCTCGAGGCCGGAATAGCGGTAGGCCTCGTTCTCCAGCCCCAGGCGGTTCTTGATCGCCCCGCTGAGCGCCTGCTGATAGGCCTGCTGCGCCCCCAGGGTGCCCTTGGCGGCGCTCGCCGCGGCCTGGCCGCCGATCGTGCCCGCCCCCTGCGCAAGCCCCAGAAGGCTCGCCCGAGAGCCGTAGCCGGCCGCCTGCTGCTGGAGCTGCTCGCGCGACACAGCGGCGTTCATCCCGGCGATCTGCTGCGCCTGCTGCCCCTGCGCCTGCTGCTGCAGCAGGGCCAGCCCGCGATCCTGGGCGGCGAGCCCGGGGCGGGCCTGGGCGTAGACGCCCTCGCGAGCACGCGCCCAATCGGAGGCGTACGCGCTGCGCTTCTGCGCCTCACCGGAGATCTTGGACCTTTGCGCCGCTGCCGCCGCAGCCGCAGCCGACGAAGCCGCCGCGGCCTTCTGCTTCGCCTGCACCGCCTGCCATGACGGATCGGATGCGAGCTGCTGCTCCCACTGGTCCCAGAGGGTAGGCATCACGCACCCCCGATGGAGGCGAGGAGCGCATCCAGGGCGCGGCCGGCCGGCCGGATGTCAGCCTTCACCCGCCGGTCCGAGGCCGCGGTCAAACCAGAAATCGTGTCCACGCCCATCCCGATCGCCCCGCTCGTGAGGTTCGCATAGTAGGAGTCTCGCGCCTCCTGGCTCATCTTCATTTCGTAAGCGATCTTCTGCCAGTAGTCCTGAGCGCTCATCCCGGACGCTGCGGCCTTGTAGGCGTCCTGCGCCCCGAGCTGCGTGTAACCGCGCTGCAGCGCCGAGCCGGCGAGCTGGCCCTGGAGCGAGCCCTGCGCGGCCTGCGAGTAGAGCTGCCCAGCGGCCTGCTTCTCCTGCGCGGCGGCCAGCGAGCCCTGAGCGCCGATCGCCTGGTTCGCCTGCATGCCCGCCTGCTGCGCCGTGCGCGCCGTGGCTGCGTCGTAGCCCCCGCGCTGCGCCGTGGCCGAGCGAGATTGGATCGCGGCTGCCATGGCCTGCTGCTGCTGCGCGGCCTGCTGCTGCGACGCGGAGGCCTTCCCCGTGGCCATGTCGTAGAGCGACCCCAGCGCGGCGTTCTGATCCTTCTGCAGCCCGTACGTCGCCTCCTTGACGCGCTTGCTGCCGAGGTTGTACCAGTCCGTTGGCATGTCGCCCTGGTAGTAGGACGGATTCGGGGAACCGCTCATGCCATCCTCCTGGTGCTGCCGACACGCACGGCCGACGTGGACTTCAACCCGACCAGCACGGATAGGCCGCTCAACTCGTATGCCCTGTAGCTGCCTTCCGGGCCGGCGTCGTAGATCCGAATTCGGAACGACGAGCACTTTTGCCGCGAGGGCTGCGCCTCGAAGATGAGCGCGGAGTCGGTGAACAATCCGGTCATGGCTCCCAGGTGCTGCGCGTACGTGTGCACCGCTCCAGTGGCGACTTGCAGCGTGAGGTCGTCGATCCACTGCGGGTCCAGGTCGTAGGCGATCCGGCAATGCAAAGTCGCTCTCGTGAGCGCCTGCCCAACGACAACGATGCGATAGAGCCGCGCCCACCCGCCGAGGCCCGCGGGACTCAGCCAGCCCGTTTCGATTGCCAGCGTGATATCGGTGGACGTGTCCCGCCACGCGGCGCGGTCCTCGACCCGGAGCGCGTTGCCCGTCGTGTGATACCACACCAGCCCGTCAGCCTCGCACCCGTCGGTCGCGGCGTAGTTGGTCCATGCGCCCCACAGGCCAACAAGGTAATCGTAGGTCAGGGCCTCGCCGTTCGTCAGCCAAACGACCATGTGCCGCTCGGGCAGGTGCACCGCGGCCTGCACCGTGCGCCCGAGCCCGTCGAGCGGGTCGAGGTAGTAGCGCACGGCATCGCCGGCGGCGACGATCTTGCCGGCGCTCGTGAAGGCATAGATCCGGTCGCGGCCGGCGAACATGAGCCCCGTCGGGCACAGCACAAGGCTCTTGGCTACCTCGGTCCCGACTGACTCGCTCACGAGGTAGGGACCGTAATAGCCCGCGCCGGTGTCCGTATTGGTTTTGCCGGTGCCCGTGAAGACGTAGATCCGATCCGACTTGAAGACCAGCAGCCGGTCCTGGTAGCTCGCCAGCGCGGTGATGCTGCCGCCCTCGGGAGGCACAGACAGGGTCAGGTCGCGGCTGTGCTCGACGCCGACGTTTGGCTCGAAGGGCTTGCTGTAGCGGAGCCGCGTTTCCGGGTACTCCGCATCTGCGACCACGTGGCGACTCTGGTGCTCGCACTGCACGAGGTACGGCGGCGGATCATCGTTGTCCAGCACGTAGCCCGTCGTGAATAGCTGCTGATTCGCGCTCACGGTCGCGTCGGCCGTCCCGTTGGTGTACGCGGGTGCGCGGTCGGCGGTCAGGTCATTGTCGATCGTGTATAGCAGGTAATAGATCGATCCGTTGGCCGAGGTCCTCCAGAGCCGCGTCCGCACGCCGCTGCGGCGGGTGTGGTGCAGGTATGGGATCTGGTAGGTGATGCGGTCGTTGAGCGCCACGAGCAGGCCCGTGCTCGGCGCGCTCGCGATCTCGTGCAGGCGCCCGTGCGAGTCGCGCCACTCATGGGTCACGGCGGCGTAATAGGTGCCGGCGGTCAGCGCCCCTGCACCGGCGGCCACCGAAAGAACGGGCGCGTCGGCGACCAGCGCGAAGCCCTGCTCCACCGCGGCCTCGCCGTCGAACAGGTACGGCAGCGAGCCCGGGATGAGTAGCGCGTCCTGCGCCTCGATGCACTGAAGCACGGATGGACGCGATACGAGCGCGCGCACGGGGGCGGCCGTGTCGGCGTCCTCGTAGATGCGAAGCGCCGTGTGCCACTCGCTTGCGCCCTCCACGTCCGCTACGGTGGTCGGGCAGAAGAACGTTGCCACCGGTGAAGTGTTCGCCGCCCCCTCGGCTCGGCTCGGCAGGGCGCGGCCCACCATCTCGGCGTTGGTCACGTCGTAGATGAATGCATAGCGCAGTGGGTCGTTCGTGCCGCCGGTCGTGAACCACGCAAACGCAGCCGCGTCGTCGGGCGTCCACGGACGGCTCGCTAGGGTGCTCCGGCGCCTGACCGTGGTGATAGCGCTGGCCGTTCCGGCGGGCAACGTGACCGTGATCCGCTCCACGCGCCGATAGGTGACCCCCGTCCCGCCGCGCGTGAACAAGACCGTGGCCGCGCCCTCTGACAGGCAAATGCCGGAGATATTCTCGGCGTGGTTGTTGAGGCCCAGGTCCGTTGCGATCGTGGTTTCTCCGAGGTAGTCGTCGAGGTTGTCAGCGTACCCCAGCACGTGCAGGGTGCGCCCGGTGGACCGGTAATAGACAACAACCGCTTCCGTGGTGGATCGCGGCCACACGCCCACCGCGGCGCAGTCGTTGACGAGATTGCTCGTGGTGATGTATGTGCTGGTGTCGGGGTCGAGCACCGCCACGACCAGGCTGCTCGCTGGCAGCCGGCCCGCCACGAAGATCTTGTTTGAGCTCTCCCACGCGAACGCATCGATCGAGGCGAGGCGCGAAGACTGGTTTGCCACGGACCCGAACGACAGCCCCGTTGTGACCGCCGCGCCGATCGCGCCGGTGGTGGCATTGATCTCCCCGATGAACAATGTCGCTGCGGGGATGTAAAGATAGTAGATGCGCGGCCCGCTGACGACCATGCGCACGGCGGGGTTGTCGTTGGCGTAGGTCTGTAGCGTCGTCGAGGCAATCAGGCGCCCCGAGTAGCGCTCGTAGACCTCCAGGTGGGCATCGTAGGTGACGCCCACGGCATTGTAGATGGCGTAGCTCCAAACGCGCACGTTCCCAGACTCGACGACGGTTGCGTTGTAGCGCTCCTCGCCGGTGCGGGTGATGAGCCGCTCGAGGCTCGTTTGCCAAAGGCTCAAGGTGTCAGCCTGTGCGACCACGAGCGCCACCCCGCTAGAGCCCTCCACGGTTCGCAGACTATCGCCGATGAGCACCGCCCGAGCCCGATAGGAGGCCATGTGCCGCTCGGTGAACGTGCCCGTAAGCGCCCTGGTGCCGGGGCGCTTGGCCCAGGCGCCGCGCCGGGGACAGATCGCGTTGTCGAGTCGCAGCAGCGCCTGCTCGGTCACCTTGGGGTCGCCGCCCGTGTCCAGGCCCACCTTGCCCACCGAGAGCGGGATGACCTTTTTTTCGAGGGCCGCCATCAGAACACCTTCAGGCCCACGGTCGCGGCGGCCGACGAGTTGAGCACGATGTGCTTGGTGGTCCAGGACACGCGGTAGAGCGTCGTAGCGGCGGTGCGGTCCACGACCTCCCACCCTCGCGGCAGCTTGCCGAGCCGGTGGGCGATCGTGTTGTTGCCAACGGCCAGCGTCGCCGTCACGATGTCCGGCGTCGTCACGAGGTCGCGGATCGAGCGCGTCTCCTCGTCAACGGCCCGCCAGAGGTCCAGCACCTCCGTAGACGTGACCGGACGAAGCGCCATCAGCCACCGCCCCGGACCCAGTAGTCGCGATCCACGACCTCGTTTTCCACGTCTCGCACGCGGTCCGGCTCCGCGTCGTCGCGCTCGCGGGAGCTCGCCTTGATCTCCGCGGTCAGCGCCTGGAGCTGCGTCATCTCCCCGCTGGCGTCCTCCTCCTGCTTCAGCTTCAGCCCGACCACGGCATCGACGATCGCGAACTCCTCCCACCCGGCGAACCCGTCCCACGAGCCGCCTGCTGCCAGCGTCGGCGGCGCGGGGATGTACCAGTGCCGCACCGTCCCCGCCCATGCTGGCGTCGGGGACAGCCGCACGTTGCCGCCCATGACCCGGTAGCGCGTCGTTCGCCGGTTGCTCGTCTGCTGGTACTGGAGCCTCTCGGCGTACAGAAACCGCTTGAGCGGGTACCAGTAGGAGCCGTCCTGCACCTCGACGCCGACCGTCCGCCAGTAGTCCGCCGCCAGCGCGTAGGCGTCGGTCCCGCTGACGACCGTCAGGTTGTGGCTGCTGAGGTACAGGTCCTTGTTGACGCCGACGATCAGCCGATAGAGCTTCGCCACGCCCGTGTTGAGGTAAAACAGCACCTCGGCATCGGCGGCGTAACTCGAGCGGACCTCGCCTCTGGAGCGGATCTCCGAGATGAGGTCTGCGACGGTGCGCGTGCGGGCCATGGGCGGGCCCTCAGTAGGTTACGTTCTTGAGCTCGAGCGTGATTCGGATCGTGCAGCTCGTCGGGTCCGTCAGGGTGCCCGGGCTGTTGAAGTCGTAGAAGTGCAGGACGATCTCCCTGTTGCCGTTCACGTCCTCGGAGACGAGCTCGAACCTCAGACCGACTTCGGTGGCCGAAAGGAACGACACCTCCAGCCCGAGCAGCGCGAAGTACTGCTGCTGCAGAGTGAGCGTGTAGAGCCCAGCGCTGTCACGCGACAGCGAGGTGATCCCCCGCTGCCGCGTGTAGCTCGACACCGCACCCGCGCCGTCAAGCACGGCCTCCAGGTAGAGCGTCGTCTCGCCCGGCTCGAGCGACTGGCCGTCTCGGTGAAACCTTCTCTCTGCCATCTGCGTGTCTCCTGAGCCTGGCCCCCGGGTTGCCCCGGGGGCTCATGGCAGAGCGTTGGTTAGGTCCAGTCGAACCGGCCCCAGGACTTGGGCCTCTTGATCGCCATCTGCGGCCAGGCCGCCAGCCGGCACTCGACCGCCGCGGCCGTGTCCATCGTCCGCGCCCGGTTGCTGTTGTTCGGGTCGGTGATCCAGTGCGGGGCCTCGCCGATCGAGATGACCTTCACCTTCTCCATGTCGCCGACCCAGATCGTGTCATGCGAGCAGGAGCGGTCCGGGAAGACCTCGACCACGCCCGAGGCGGTGCGCACCTTCACGCCGTCAAAGCCCAGCTCCGCGACCACGCGCCCGTCGCCCATCTTGACCGGCACACTCTTGCAGAACTCCTCCTTCGACCCGACCGACTTGATCAGGTCGTCCACGCGCTCGTGGTCGGCGAAGCAGGTCTTGGCGACGCCCCCGCCCCTCGCGATGCGCCAGCCGAGCAGCCGGATCGCATCCTCGGTCTGGTAGCCGGCGTAGGCCGCCGTCGAGTCGGCGAACCGATAGCCCGCCAGGCCCGTCGGGTCTACGCCACGGTCGAAACCGAAGAACGCGGTCCCGCCGACCGCCGGCGCCGTGAGAGGGATCCAGGCGCCGAACCCGCGCATGAGCGAGCGAGCGCCCGCGGTGGCGTAGTCGCCCTCGGTGAAGATCTGATCGCCGACGGCGATGCCGGCCGCGAGGCTGTTCGGGGTCGCGTCCAGCGTGATGGTGGCCGCCTCCTCGTTGACCGCGGTCACGCCGAGGTTCGTCGCGGAGCGCAGGGCCGCCGCCGTCGTGGCCGCGAAGACCAGCTCCATGCCAACGTAGAAGTGGACGATGTCCGCCTCGCGCGCGAGGCCGAGCGTGGTCGTCGCGAGGTTCGTGCCGGCGGCGATCGTGCCGAGCGAGCCGGAGCCGTCGCCGAACATCGACCGGCCGAGGCTGTTGTTCAGCGCCGTCATCACGCCCTGGGTCTGCGACTCGATGATCTTCACGAAGGCGTCGGCGCCGCCCGGGCCGCCATTCTTGGCGCCTTCGATGAGCTTCTGCTCGATCTGGATCACGCCGAAGTCGTCGGCGAACGTCAGCGCGAGCTCGGCGTGCCGCGTGCGACCAGCGTTGTTCTGGGCCGCCGCGAAGCCGGCAGCGCGGTTCGGGATCGAGTACTCGATCACGTAGTTGTAGCTGGTCGCGCCGCCGTCGGTCTGCTTCTGGGCCATCGCCCAGGCGGGGTTTTCCTTCGCGATCGTCGAGAGAACGCGCCAGGACGGATACTTCACCTTCAGGAAGTCGGCGAGGGAGTAGGTGAGCTGGGGCACAGGGATCCTCCATCGGTGCCGCGTGCCGGTGGAGGACTCGCCCGGGCGGGGAGACTGGCGCGTGTGCCCGGACGCTAGCTCGTGTTACGAGCCTCGCGCTGCTGCGGCTTCTGCTGGTTGTGCGCGGCCTGGCTATTCTGCCGGAGCCGCGGTGAGCCACTGGCCAAGGATCTCCTTGGCCGCGGCGTCTGCCTCCTCGATCGTGCTCTGCCTCGTGCCAACCCTGGCATCCGTCGGCGTCTGCTGTGTGATCGCCTTCCCGGGTCCCGCTGGGGTCGCTGGCGCGTGTGCGGGCGGCTGGCTCGTGGCAGCCGGGGCGGCGGTCGGGGGCGGGCTCAGGGCGGCCTGGAGCCCCTGTCTGATTGACGGTACCCCAAGCACCTGCGAGATGGAAGCGAGAATGTTCGAGGTGAACTCCCGCTCTTGGGCGGCCAGGATCGCCCCGTAGTCGGGCGGGCGCTGCGTCTGCTGGTACTCCGCTGCGGCGGCCTGAAGCACGCCCTCGATGATCCGCGGGTTGTCCACGACGAGCCGGCGCACGACCGGGAACGCCTCGGCCTGCGCGTCCAGCGTCTGGCGGATGCGCGAGAGCTGGACCCCCATCGCCTCCTGCTGCGAGCGCGTCTGGCGCTCTTGCTGGAGCTCCGCGCGCATCTCCGCGAGCTGCTGCTCCATCGACTTGATCGAAGCGGCCGGGTCGGGCGGCGGCTTGGGCGTGAGCATCGCCTCTGCCGCCGCCAAGGGGTCGCCACCGAGCCGGCGCATCGCCCCGAGGGGGTCGCTCGCCGCCAGCTCGCGCAGCGCCTGGTACTCCTCCAGCGTGCGCTGCTGCGCGCGCACCTCGGCCTGCGCCACGATCAGCTCGCGGTCCCGACGGGCGATGTCGTCGCGAGCGCGGGCCAGGGGGTCAGCCGGAGGCTCCGCGGGCGGCGTTTCGGGTGCCGGAGCGGGCGCTGCGGCCGGGGCCGGAGCGGGCGTCCCGGGCTCTGCCGGCGGCGCGTCGAAGCTGAAGGTCACATCGTCGGCGATCTGCTGCGGCGTCGGCGCGGGCGCTGGAGCCGCGGCTGGCGGTGCCGGAGCGGGGGAGGGCGCGGGGGCGGGTGCAACGACAGCCATGATCACTCCAGCGGAGCCGCCGGCATCGCCAGCGGCAGGTCGGCTTGCGGTGGCGGGATCGGCACCGGCATCCCCTCGACGCCCGGAGGCGCGCCGGCCATCTCGGGGGGCATCCCCGGTGGCATGCCCCCGGCCATCATCTCCGGCGGCATCCCCGGCGGTAGCATCTCGCCCGGTCCCGGTCCGGGAGGTGTGGGCGGCGGCCGCGGGTTGAGGAGCCGGTCCGCCTGCGTGAGGTACTGCACGAGCAGCCGCAGCCGATCATCCGGCGCGCCGTCCTGCCGCGCGCGGAGCAGCGCGCTCGTCACGCGCGCCATCGCCACCTGCAGGTCCATGTACGGCTCGGGGCGCTCCTCGCTGCCCTCGTCGAGCATGCGGCCGATCTGCCGGTCGATGTCCTCGAGCGCGGCCGTCTCGAGGCTGGTGAACTGCTCCACGTCGGGCATCTGCAGCAGCAGCAGGGCTTGGGACTTGTCCACGAAGCCGGCCTGCAGCATCTCCTGCACGGCCGACAGCCGGCCGGCGGGGGTGTGCGGGAGGTAGCTCGTGGGGAACGGCTGCAGCTCGTAGGCGTCGCGGTCGAGGTCGATCTCGGACCACTTGATCTCCTCGTAGCCCTCTTTCGCGGGGTACCGTGAGACGTACCCGCCGATTTCCTTGCACGCCTCGACGGTCAGCTCCGCCACGTCCACGAAGAACCGCTCCCACGCCTGCGACAGCAAGGCATGGCGGCCCGTCTCGAGGTCCGCGAGCGTTCGCATGGCCACGCTGCTCTCGACTCCCGCGGGCTTGACGCCGCTCGCAGAGAGCTGCGACACGCCGGTGTCCTTGTAGACCTGCTCGACGAGCTGCCACAGGAACGAGAACACCTCCGAGGACACCGATGGAGGCATGTCCGTTCTGGGCGGGATCTGGCCCATGTACTCGACGATGTCGCCCGTCTCGTTTTTCAGGTGGGCCTTGTCCAGCGTCCCCTGCGGCGCGTAGGTCTTGGCCACCGAGTAGATGTGCATCGCGTCCTGCACGCGGCGCAAGAGCTTGTTCGCCTCGCCCTGGATCGGCTCCTCCTGCTCGATCAGGCCCTGCGGCCAGAAGCCGATCACAGGCACCTGCCACGGCATGAGCGCGAACGGAAAGTGGTCGCGCGCGTAGTCGCCCTGCTCGAGCGTCGCGCCCTCGATCGCAAACGCGCGCTTCCCGTCATTGGCGTCCTTGCCGCTGCGGAGGTGCCACGCCTCAGCCGTCTCGACGAGATCGGTCACAAGCTGAAGGCCCGGGGCGCCGCCGAGGCGGATCTTGCCGACGGCATCGACGATCTCGCGCTCCTTCTTGGGGTAGCGCTCGATCAGCACCTCGGCGGGCAGGTAGTCCACGTGGTAGAGCACGCGAGGCGGACGCAGCAGGCACGCCTGCTCGTCCACGATGAGCAGACCGGGGAACACGCGCTCGAACCTGACGCGCCCCTCGTGTGCAAAGACGGCCATCGCGCCCATGCCGAGCATGGCGGCGTCGGCGAACACCTGGGCCGCCTTGCGGTGCACGTCCTCGCGGTACCACTCGCCCTCGACGGCCTTCTGTAGCTTGCGCGCGCGATTGCGCAGCTTCCAGGCGCCGGGGCCGCTGGTCGAGGTGAGGTACTGGATGCGGATCCGCTGCGAGGCGATGCGACTGCCCAGCGTGGCGATGCAGTTGCTCGAGGGATTGAGGTACAGCCTCCTGGCGCCGCTGATGAAGCTGCGCCAGGTCTGCTCTTCGGACGGCAGCGACCCCGGCCGCCAGCCCGACACGTCCTTGTTGAGCGCGATCGACAGGTAGCGGCGCCAGCGCGCATCGCGCTCGTCCACCGTGGACCGCAGGCGATCGAGCACGTCGTAGATGCCGAGGTGCGGCTCTTCCTCGCCGCGCCACCAGTGAGGCCGACCGAGGCCCGGACGCTCAGATGTCATTCCACGCCCGCTCCTCTCGCGCCTCGCGCGCTGCGATGTCCTGCTCGCGCATCCGCTGTCGCTCGGCCTCGGCCACAGCGCGGCGATCGGGGACGGTCGGCTCGACCTCGCCGCGCAGGTAGTGGCGCGCGTGGCGGAAAGCCATCAGGTGCGCGTCGCAGCAGTCGTTGGGCAACCCGGGCTGCTCGACGCGCCGGCCGTCGGGGCGCACCTTGACGACGAGGGATTTCATCTCCTCGACGTGAGGTGAGCTCTCCGGCTCGCAGATGAGCACGTGCCCCGCTTTCGCCTCGCTGTTCCAGATCTCGATCTGCGCGCCCTTGTCGCTCTTCTCTGCCTCGATCATCGGGATCCCGTGCGCGCGCCTGAACTCTTCGAAGTGGTCGCGGTGCGCGGGGTCGCCGACCACGACGAAGCTGCCGCCGTCGCCCACGGGGTAGCTCGCCTGGTACTCGCGCACGTGCTCGGCCAGCTCCGAAAGCAGGATGCCGCGCTTGCGCCACGAGGACAGCTCGACGAGCGAAGGCATGTCCTGCCGCCAGACGTTCTGGCTCAGCGCCTTGGCGTCGTTCCACCCGAAGTCGACGCCCAGCACGTACCGATCGTCCGGCTGCGCGCGCCACTGGCCGGGGAACGTCATGCGCTCGGCATTCCAGGCGTAGACGCGCTCCCCGAGGAGCTGCACCCAGGCCTTGAAGTAGTTGCGCAGGACCGCCGGGTCCTTCATCGCGTTCGGGTTGGCGGCCATGATCGCGGCGAGGCGGGCGCGGAACTTCTCCCGCATGTGCGGGTTTTGCTCCGTGGTCCAACTATGAACGGTCCAGCGGCTCGCGTCGGGGCACTCGCGCGTAGCGGCCGGCACGCGGCGGGCGAAGACCTCGCGGTAGTCGAACCCGTGCGTCAGCTCGTAGAACAGCCCGCTGGGAATGGGCGATGGCGTGCTCATGAGGTAGAGCACACCGTCCTCGTCGGTGAGTGCAGCGTCGAGCGCGTCGTCTACGAGGTGGCGCAGGTCGATCGTGAACCGCGCCGCCTCGTCGATCGCGACGCCCCTGAAGTGCAGCCCGATGCCGTGCAGCCGCTCCGACCACCCCGGCCGGTTCGCGCCGAGCAGCTCGATCGTGGAGCCGCCCGGCAGCGTGCATCGAAGCTTGGCCTCCTGCCAGTGGCAGCCGAGCTGATACTTGCGGTCGAGGTCCTTCAGGATGGGCCAGGCGATCCGCTCAGCCGACGAAAACGTTAACGCGATGTACACGAAGCTGGAATGAGGATGCGCGAAGCCCTGGGCGACGAAGTCGGACAGGACGCACGTCGTCTTGCCCGCCCGGCGCGTGGTCCAGATGGCCTTGCGCCGCGACGGATCGGCAACCGCTGCGGCCTGCTCGGGGAACAGCCCGGCGATCACGCGCTCCGCGGCGCGACGACGACCGAACGCCTCCCGCAGCTCAGCGCGCGTCACGGCCACGGCGAGCACCGCCAGGAGCAGGATTGTCGCCGCCCGCCTCACTCACTTGGTCTTCTTGGGCTCGGCGGGGGTCTTCTCGGGTTCGGGCTCGGGCGCCGGCGCGGGATGCTCGACGAACACGCGGTTGACCGCCGGCCAGGGGATCAGCTCGTGCTCCTTCACCTTCCAGCGGAGCCAGACGCCGCGGCCCTTCTCGTCGAACTCGAGCGGCGCGTTGGCCGTCTGCCCGATCTGGCGGCCGTTGTCCACGCGGATGCTGCGGATGAGCTCCATGTCGATTCTCCTCTCGATCACCGGCCGGCCGCGGACATCGCGGCGCGAGCCCGTTCCGTCCTCTTGTCGTCGAGCACGTAGGCGCGATGTTACTCCACCGTCGGGTAGACGATCAGGTAGGGGTTCCAGATCAGGAGCCAGTGCCCGGCCAGCACTCCCCACGCCCGCGGATGATGCCGCCGGATCTTCGGCTCATGCGTGAGGTACAGCGGTTTGGCTCGAAACGCCGGGAGCTGCGCCGCGAGCAGTCGGCCGGCCACGCCACAGCGGCGCCAGGTCGCTCGCGTGTAGGCCATGTGCAGGACCTGGATGCGGCGACCTCGGCCCGTCGGCTGCACCTCGGCGCACGACCACCCGAAGATCTGCTCCGGGTGCTCCGGGTGGCACGCGACCAGCGCGCCGCAGCGGCCGAGGAGCGAGCCGATCAGCTCGCGGTGTTCCTCCCACTCCTGCCGGCTCATCGACGTGAACGGCTGCACGCCCTTTGGCGCATCGGTCCGCGGCGGCCGGCACGTCCCGCACCAGCTATCGAGGATGAGCCCGAGGTCCGTCTGTGGCTCGAGCTCGCGCAGGCGCAGGGGTAGCGGCGGGCTGCCGGGCGCGACCTCGGCTGCGGTGCTCACGATGCGGCCCCGTCGTCGCGCACGACCGAGAGCGGATAGAGCGGCTTGGCCAGCTCCGCGCGCAGCTCGGCGTCGGTCATGCGGTCGATATCGTCCTCGGCCTCTGGATGCTGGGCCTTGAGGATGTCCCGCTGCTCGCGGGCGAGGGCGGCGAGGGCCTGGGCCTGCTTCGGGTCGAGCCGGCCGGCGCGGAGGTCGCGAATCGCCTCCCCCAGCGTCTCGGTCAGCTCGGCCAGGCTCCGCGGCGCCGCTCCCAAGGTGGCGGGATCGCGCTGGACGTACTTCTTGCCCCCGCGGCTGCGCGCGGCCTGCATCTCGTCGCGGTGCGCGGGGTCGTGCGTGGCGCAGAGGGCGCTACCGGCCAGCGCGTGCGATCGGCAGGGCGATCCGTCTGACTTTCTGGCACTGCACTGTGGCATCTGGCCACATAGTCACTGCCAGAACGTCACAAGTCAAGCCCCGAAGTGACAGATTGGCAACGTCGAGGGGAAAAATCCACCTGTGGAGCGCCTAAAAACGCCTCGCGCTGTGAACATGAC
>ERZ1292632.900-Hain-H43-01um-R2-900-length-31846-cov-15_pt1 | contig 31846 bp, 60 predicted proteins | sample MGYA00564407_ERZ1292632 | MGnify/ENA primary metagenome ERZ1292632 (study PRJEB36523, sample SAMEA6512637) | groundwater metagenome | collected 2019-01-08 | study: AquaDiva: Metagenomics assemblies of 32 groundwater samples | reverse complement strand
CGTTTTCCCATGCGTCCTGAACCAGTTGAATTGCCGGTCTAAAAACCGGAAGTACGGTATCCATTTCCAGCGACAGGCCAAGTGCCATGACTCGATCATCCTTGTTTCCGGCCTTTGCGCCGGTTTTGTAGCCTTCTTCGGGGCTAATCAGATCGAGTCTTTGATAAGCCAAAAATTCTTCCAATACTTCTTCATCCCAAACCCAACCTTCGTCACGGAGCCAATCTTGAATCAGCGTAACTAAGCGCCTTTTTCCAACGTTTCTGCCTCGTGTGGTATTGTAGCCAAATCTTGAAACTCGCGTTCTTGATCCAGTCTGTAGTCTATTTTGCTGTCGATATATTTTTTCGTTCGGATAAATTGCCAAAAGGTGTTCGATGAAAGCTTCACCGATACTGTTACGCTCAGGACAGTGCCATGCGAGGTTATAAAATCGTCCAAGATTGGCAGCATCTTCAGCAAAAATTCCGATTTCTGTTCTGTTGACATAGACCGCTACGACATCTCTTTCACCTCTTTTGATAACTACTGAGGCTTGATTATCACTCTTTTGCCCACCCAAGCTTATATCGTCGCCGATGCAATATTCAAAACCGCGTTTTGGCGCTTCGTAGACTCGAAGTGGGCCTCGACTATCCTCAAGAAACCTTGCAACACCGTTCTTTATCATGATATTGCCCACGATAAACACTTTTTTGTTGCGTTTGACGTGGGCTAATCGTGTTTGGATGGCTTCGGTATCGAAAACCGAGTCGCCGGAGGCCATAAAACACGAAATATCGTCTTCTGGATAGACTTGTAGGAAGAGGTTTGAGCCGTCTTGCTGTTGCTGATCCTTCCAGGCGGCTCTTCTCCACGCAATTTGCTCAAAATCAAGTCCTTTATTATCAACTAAGGATTTCTCAATCCCTGTTAGGTTCTCATAAATAATACCTTTGGCATCAGCACGGTATTCCGGCGACCACCACCACTCGAAAAAGAATGCCTGTTCGTTGCTTTCACCGGCTTTAGCAGCAATATAATCTTTATAAAATTTGTTGCCAGTGCCAAACGGCGTTGATTCTTTAACAATCTTACCATTAGGAGGTACGGTTGGCATGGTGTTGCTGATTCGAGTCTCATCAATCAGCGCATACTCTGAAAAATGCACCCGCTGATTGGTGCCGCCTAAAACTTCCAAAGAGACATAAATGCGACTATTTCTCTCGCGCCAATGAAGTTCATATTTGTTGTCGCTTTTTGGTTCTCCGATAATCTCTTTTAAGTCAGAATCAAAATTATCCCAAGCGAACTGAATTTTGGTGAAGAGAATATCGAGAGTTTCGCGACGGTGAGCAATGATCGCGCACCAGTAGTTATTATTCCAAAGAACTTCGTCAAAGCCAAGCAGACCGTAGAGTGTTGATACGCCCGGTTGCCGGGCTTTTAACACTAAATCTCTGTTTCCACCTTTTTCAAGAAGAACTCTTTGCACGGCATTAGGAGTAAACAACACATTTTGGCTATCTTTGTTGCTTATCCGATACAGGTTTTCAAGACGCCATTCCTGCTTGGCAAAACTATTTTTCAACCGAGACAGCGCTTCGGAGTTCTGTTCCATCTATTCTTGTTCCATTTACACTGTCTTCCAATCTTTCAAGTCTCGATGATGGCAACGCCAGAGGCTCGTTAAAATTCGCTGTTATCATTCTTTGTGCTTTATTACTGGCTTCGATACGTTGGATAATCGTGAAAAAATTGGCCTGTTGTGGGGCTTTGCCGTCTTCCATCATTAACATTTCATTGGCGGTCTTCAAAATGAGCACCCGGTCACGAATATTTCCAACAGTTTCAGCTTCCTGATACAATTTTTCCAAACGTAAAGCCAGTTGAAATTTGTTAGTAATCGGAACGTATTCACAAGTCTTTTTATCGTTGAAAACTGCACGTAAACGCTGCAAAATCGGCTGAAAAGCTTTTCGTCGGGTACACTGATATAGTGTACTGGGATGCTTTGCATTAAGGCCGAGATTGTACTGTGAGTTGAGGCTATCACAGACATCATGAACATACTGACCCGCCGCCAATCGGATTAGCATTTCCTCGATAATATGAAAAGGCAACCGATTTGTGCCGTGTTCTGCTTCGACTACCTGCTTTTCCTCGTCAGTCAGTACGATCTCATCTTTTAAAACATCAAATAGACTGTCTTCACGCTGAACGCGCAGAAGCTTTTTATGACAGGGCAGGCAACGTCCTTCTATAAAAAATTTCGATCCTACTACTCTCTTTTTTGCCCCCCTTTTTTGTAACTTTCTTACTTCAGCACTACGGCCACAATCAATACAGAAAATCTTTTCCTTCCCTTCCATTATTTTTCTGCAATCAGCACAAATTCCATCCGCTAAGTCTACGGTAAAACGACGATGACTACAGGCTCGGCATGCTGTGACTACTGAGCTTAAAAGGGACGGCTGTTCTTCTGTTTTTACTTCTGGTTCTTCCATAAAATAAAAAAGCCCGCATTGCTTTCGCAACGGGGCTGTTCCAAATTTGAGATACAGCCTAATATTGGCTGCCTAACTACGAGACCGCTTTGATCGTTTCCTCGGCAACAAAACGGTCAATTTTTCCATCCAATATAACGATACTTATTTTACCATAGCCGCTCTTTAAAAGTTTCTTTAGAGCGGCAATTGGATTGTGTTCGCTGAACTTCTCTCCTGGAAATGTTTCCTCCCTCCGAAATCCGTTGGGCTTGCCATCTTTGAGGAGAATCTGAGGGATACAGGTTGAGCCATTCTTGAAGCCATCGAAGATCATTTCTGTCATGACTTCGATATTTCGCAAGAGTTTTCCGTGCCCTTCGTCTTGATTCATCCTAAATTTTCCAAAGATGCAGTTCGTGCTCTATTTTCAAGAAGATAAGACTTAACTTCCAAAAAAGCAAGTAATATTTACATAGTAGCCAAAAAGTGTCAATATTTTGACACTTTATCTAACATAAGGCAGAATGAATAAAATGAATAAACTGACAGTAAAACTCCAAACGGCACTAAAAAAATTGCTATCGTTCGCAGGTGGTACATTCGCCAGAGTGTTTGCCACAGAAATCGTGAAAACATATATTTTGACCAAAGAAGCTCTAATAATCGCTTTGGCGACACTATCGGTTTGGTTGAGTCAGCTTTTTCAATTTTCCAGTTCGCTATTTGGCTACCGACCATTATAGACCCCAATATACATAGACATAACAAAAGCAACAGGCGCATTGATTCTCCAGGTTTTAAGACTTAAAAGACATTAGCTTCTAAAATAAAAGAGGCAACTATGTGTAAGAGATATAGTTGCCTTTCCGTTCTTAACTCCTTACTAAGAAAGGAGGTAAAATATGAGTAAGTTTTTCGCTTATCTTAGATAACAAGGGCGATACTGTGGTCAAGACAGATCGCCCTAACAAACTTTTTACCGCTAACCGAAAGGAGGTGAACGAAATGCAGGAGGCATTCACGTTTCTTAAACCTGTAGTCTTATAATGCAATATAGTGCTCTTCGAGAAAAAAGTCAAGGGCAATTTAAATGTTTATTGAGTTTTTCGAGGCTCATAAAAAATCAATGTCCTTGCCATAAAGTACCATAAATATTATAACCTGCTCCAAACAAATGATAGCCAAGAAAAAGCGAGATAACAAAAAGAAAAGGCTTCGAGATGTACCACCAGCCATTGCCCCAGTCGAGCCACTTAAAGAGACTTTCCCAGCGAGTGGGATCAACAAAGCTTCTGAGACACAAAAGTCCAAAGCCAATAATGCTCCAACTAAGGAGGTACAGAATCCAGCGAATAACAAGCCGAGCCTTAGAGAACGGATGACCAAGATCAAAGAATGGTTTAAAAAGCAAAACACGGATACCCATATCTGAGCGGAGATTGGCATTGTCTCCATTTGGCAGGACGAAAAAAATACGATGCTTTGATTTTAGCAACTCAATCGACGGCTTGCTATCCTTACAGCCAAGAAGAAGAGCGAGAACGAATAGTAGGATTAGCATGAAGGTATAATAGCAAATTAGAAAACGAGAAAGGCAAACACTTTCAGTATAAAGCGGCAAAGATATTCTGCTGGCTGTCAAAATATATTTTTACCGGCCTTTTCCCAGGTTGCAAATCTCTGTAGAGATCAAATCCATTTAGATAAGGCTCTTCTCCAGCATAGACTCGTCGCATTTTAAGTTTGCCTTTAGATAGTACAATCAAACTCTCAGTAAAAGCATGTACTCTTAAATTCGTCGTTCCTATGCTATTCATCAGATCATGATTCAAATCGTTTATAGTGCTTGACCATACGCCTACGCCTCCAGTTTTTTTCAAGTCATAATTGATGCTGATACTAGTCAGCATAAAAACCACTGATAGCAATAGTATAGCCGATCTCAACTTGGTATCAGCCATCAACACACATATCAAAGGAACGAGAACAAGCAAATGATGAATCCGAAGGGAGAATTGCGTGAAAGACGAAAGCAGCAGAAAAATTCCGATGGTATAGATTAAAACTTGGCTGAGTTTACTGTCAATATTGACATAGAACAGCAGATAAAACATAATAATCGCCGCCGTGATTGAAATCAGCGGAAATATGCCAGTAAAATAGTTACCGACAAACCCACCACTAAAAAGTGTTCCTAATTGCATTACCCGCAGTACAAAAGCAGATGGCATATTCCAAAAGACAAAATTCTCACCGGCCATCCTGAGTGTCATAAAATTTGTGGAAAGATTAAAAACGATCATTGGCGAGGCACCGAGGCTAAAAACAGCTAAAAACAGCTAAAAACAGCAAAATTTCTTTTAGTTTCGGCTTGATCTGATAAACCATAAGAAAAGCCGGAAGAAGACTGAGCAGCATCCAGATAAAATCAACTTTGTGGCTCACTCCCAAGCCGCTAAAGAAAGCAATAATTGTTAAATGCACATTTTTCCGATCATCCTTCCATCTATATAGCCCATAGAAGATAATGGAAAGGCACAAAACCGCAATGGCTACAGGCGTGATGTCTCTGGTCATATAAAAGACCGTTACCGGATGAACAGCAAACAGAAGGCTTGACAATGTTGCCGTCCTTGCATCTTTGGCTCTCTTGACAGTGAGATAGAAAATCCAAATGGAAAGAGCTACAAGCGTGACTGGCATAAGCCGTGTTGATACTGTCGAAACGCCAAAAGTAGCATAAAATGGAATATGCAAGAGCGTCTTTAGTCCGCTGATATAGGGCATAATCATGACCGGCAGCGGCCTGCCAAAGATGTGAATGACAGACGGATCAATCTGCATTGGTTCACAGTTGGAACCATAAAGAAACTTGACTGCCGGTGCTGCTCCCAAGCATTCATCAAAATTGAGTCCAGGTAGATTCAGATACCAACAGGACAGAGTTAAAAATAATGCAATGATTGGGCCAACTAAAATAATTTCTTTGATACGTTTCATTTTACATCATTTCCGCAATAACCGCACACACCTTCCTCACCAAGCGTATTTTTGTTATCGCACATCTTTTGTTCTTGCCAGCATTCAGAGCATTTTGCATTTTTAATGAGTCCCGCCAGTTTATAAAAAATATAGTCATCAAAATTTTGAGCTATTTTTTTCACTACGCTTTCAGCACTCATTTTATCAAGTTCAAATGGAATTTTATTCCGCCGCTCATTATTTTTTTTCAAAAGCTCAAGGCACTTTTCCAAATCCACTTTATCGGACTTTATCATTACTTGGTAATACCATATACCGTCGTCTTTCATTCCTCCTGAATATTCGTCCCATGTTTTGAATCGTTGAGGTCTTGCTCCCGGATGAAACAGCATAATTTGACTAATTAACGCATCTTTTGATTGGAAATCAATCATCTTATTTATGCTCCTCGATAAGCAACAAACGCAGATTCCGAAGTCTTTGCAGCCATTTTTTCATAAAGTTAGAAATACGAAAGGATGGAGTTCTGGTAATTTTGATAAAGGGAATCTGCTTCTTGAGCACACAATACACATACTGATTGGTACTATCCACATCAACATAGGAGAAGTAATAGGGCAGCAGTCCTGACAATTCGCAGATTTCAACCCAATCCACCGGCTCTTCAATAATCTGCGGATTGTTCTTTTGTGCTTCTGGCACCGGCCAGCTCAAAATAACTGATCCGTCAGGCTTCATCGCCAGTTTGATGAATTCAAATAAGTCTTTTCTTTCTACTATTGGAATATGCTCCAAGACATCGCACAGCACAATGGCATCATAATTTCTAAAATTCTGTGCGAGTTCAGAACGGGCTATGTTGCCGATATAATAAGTAAGATTTTTTGCGCCTTTAACGTATCTTCGGCAATTCTCTATAGCCACTGCTGAAAGATCGGTCGCCGTCACGCTTTGAGCGATTTTGCACAATTCTCGTGTGACTAATCCATTGCCGCAACCTATTTCAAGAATCTTGCTATTCTTTGGCACAAAGCGCCGAACCAATTTCTTTGCCGCCTCGATTCTGTAGTTGACAAAGGCCAAATCTCTCTGCCAAAGTTCACCCATGAACTTATTGTAGAATTCTGGTCTTTCCATACTATATTTCGATTCCAAACTTCTTTAGATATTTCTGTGTGTATTCGTATCTATCACCTAAATCTCCATCCGGATAAACACGGCATAAATGCCCTCCTTGCTCATGTTTGTCAAAAAATTTTTTTGACCTATTTGGACATACGGTATAAATGTTATAGGTTTTTTCTCCTGTCTGACCGTCGTATTTTCTCGTCCAGATCGGAGTTATGTCGAGTTTGGCTCCACAAGCTTCACAAAATCTTTTCATTTGGTTTTTGTCCTTCTTATACCGCGATAGAGTTCTGTTCTTTCCATTATTGCTTTTGTGTTGAGTTCAACGCATGTTGCATCGCTTGCCGATGAAACTCTTTAGAAAATTCTTTATCGCTCCCCAACATAGCATAATCAGTTATATACATCAAAATATCACCATTTGACCAATCTTCATCTCCCATTTCTTCAGCACATCTGTCAATTGCCGACTTAAATTTGCTATTGATTTTGCAACCCGCAGATTCCAAAACCTTCTCGACACGATTGATGTTTTTTATCATTTAATCAAAATAGTAGTAAAACCAGTTGTGTCTCTTCGACTGTATCTTGTGTCCAAACGATCAAGCAAATATCCAATTCTTTGCAAGAGCCAAAACAGCGGATTAAGCAAACGTGTGTTGAGTCTCGACAAATAATAGTTGAGCCTTAGTGACATCAAAAGCCAGAATCCGCTATCTGCTTCTATACTTTTGATATTAAATCCTGCTTGACCAGACAGATATTCAATCGCATAAGGCGTATAACGGTAGAAATCAACAGGCTCCGAATGAATGCCCCACATAAACGGCGTGGTTAGGAGCATGACACCATTAGATTTAAGCACACGATAAGCTTCAGAAAACAACTGCTTTGGCTCTCTTACATGCTCCAAAACCTGTAAGCAGAGAACTGAATCGAATACAGCATCTCTAAATGGCAAAGCTTCACCGCTGGCGGTTACGCTGCCTTTGTGGTTTTGAATGTCGATACCAATATACCTTCTTTTTGTCACTCGGTCAAACAAATGAACATAAGGCATTTGCCCGCAACCAATATCAAGAACACGCCCACAAATATAAGGCGCATGGTGTTCTATTCTGTCCGCAAGAATTTTGTGCAATAGATCATTCTTGGCAGTTTGTTCGGGATGCTTTATCAATGGTCTCCTGCACAAAGTTGCTCATATCTTCCAAATTTGGCTCTCTGTCTTCTGAATAATAGTATGGAATGGAGTTTATTTTACATTCTTCAATCATTCTCGGCCTGCCATCGTGTCGAGAAGGTCTTATCATCGCATCAATAATCGTATAAATTTCACTCATTCTAAATTTGCCGTCTAAAGGTATCCAATTCACAATTGGATAAGGAAACATCAACTCAAGTTTCTCAATCAAGTCTAGGCCATATTTATAACGATAGGACTCTCCACTATCTTTCGGACAATAGTAAGCGATGTTGACAAGATCATGAGCTATTTTTTTCACTTTTTCGGTCAACATCCCTTTGATATGATATTTTACTGATGCTCTCTTGCCGCCACAAGCTACGAATTCATCTCTAAGCTTCTCTGCTGTAACCCAATTTTCTGAAACAAAGAATTTGGTCAAATAGTATTTCAACCTATGCTTTAACACTGAAAACTTGCCTCTGCCTTTTGGAAAAGCCCACAGAAGCCATACATCCGTACCCAACCACCAGCGAACGAGTTTGCGACCCATGAGCTTGATAAGCAAAGCATCGAGTAAGCCAAGCTCGCCAGCAATGATCGTGGTGTTGCCAATATGCAAACTTTGCCCCCACGCTGGTGCATGTTCGTTGCACAATGGCGTAAAATCATCAAGTGGTTTTTGACAAATGAGACAGTTCATTTTTCATTTTCTTCTCGTAATGCGCCCATCTTTATCAATTCTGCTTTTGTATACGTCATAGTCGCTCCTTGCCAAGTAAGCATTTTTGGCCTATCCATACAGTTATTATGCCATGTTTTATTAGGGCATTTTACCCTTTGATAGTATAGTAACTCGCCCGTTTTATGATAGTATTGTTTGGCTGATTCTACAGTCAGTTTGCACAAATTTCCACAATTAGTACAAAATATCCTATCATCTGGAAACTGCCGAGGCCATTCATTGATAAATGACTTGCTTTCGTCTTTAGGCCAAAAACCAATTACCAACATAGCCAACAGTCCAATAAGCATTATTGTACCAAGTACATATCCCAATTTTGTGCCACTTTCAAAATCCTTTATTGTATCACGTTCAAAATCACTTTTAAAGTTCATAATTTTTATTCTCAAGTTTGGACAAATGAGACAGTTCATTTTCAATTCGTTGAATCGTTTGTGCCATCGTTTCTATCTGTTGTTTGTGCTTTTGCCACTCTGGATTTATACTCCAAGTCCACTCATACTCGGCTGGCATGTTTTTTTTAACATCAAAATTCATAAGTCGAAAAAGAAGCCATATACTAAGTGGTATGCTTCCAATCATAAAAACAAGATACAAATAACCCCAATCACTTGTTTTTATCCACACCATGAAGATCATAGCAAACTGAACAAATTGAAGGACAAGCATTACATAGCCACGTGCTCGTTCAAAAATTACACGCTCTTTGCCAAAATTAAACTCGGTAATATTTGACTTCATCCGGTATTGTTCCTTTGTATTCGATCAGTCTCACTTCCTTGTTCTGCTCGTGATTGCGGTTGCCTGCGGTCTTGCCAAAGTGTACGAAGTGAAAATGATGCACTCCGAGGTCAAAATCTTTGGTAACAGACGGGAGATAGTAACTGAATCGCCCGTAGTTTTTGTACTGCAAGATACAGTGATTGCCGGTTGGTGTATAACTAATTCGATCATCTCGTTTGCAAATCTTGGGTACTTTATTTGGATACCATCCGCGCCAATTTCGCAAGATGCCCAAACGATGCTTTCCGATGATCGGCAAAGAACCCCTTGCTGTCGAATATCTGACCGGCGGCCAAAAGTCTCTTGCCCGCAGATGCTTATAATCTCCCCAAAATTGCAAATAAGGAAATCTGCCGATCAGACACTTGGCATTTGAGATGCAGTTTAGATTATCAATAAAAGCATCGTCCACCATGTCATCAGCATCGAGCATACAAATCCAGTCGCCTGAAGCTCTCTTGAGTAAATCATTTCTAATCTTATGCTCCGGCCATTGGTACGGTTTATAGATTTCTGGCCAACGATAAACATTGATGTTTCTGTACTGTCTTCTTTCTCGTTCCAACCACTCGAAAGTACTATCCGTCGAGCCGCCGTCGATAACGAGTATTTCGTCGGCAAACCTTTTGACGTTTTCAAGCCAGCCGCGAATAAATCTTATTTCATTGAGAACCGGTGTAACTACTGATATTTTCATTTTTGTTCCAACAATGTTTCCAGTTTTTCTTCGCAAAGATACTGTAAATTATATGTCGGCTTACATTAAAAATTTCGGAAACAAAATATCCAGACACTTTACCTTTTAGTCTGATGATTATTCTTGCTTGTAATTCTGTTATTTTTGCACGACAATGCCTTTCACCCCTTTTTGATGCACTCAGCTTTTTTCTGTGATCCGCAGATAGTTTCCTTCCGTATAAAGGGTGTTTGTTTCCTGTAATACCAAGCCAGCCCTTTGGTGCACGGCCCTTTCTCACCATATCCTGAGAATTATTGTCAGCAGTTCCAATAAATAAATGCTTGGGATTGACACATCTTTTGTTATCACAACTATGGCATACAAACAAATCCGATGTCAGAGAAAAAGCATTAAACAGAAAAGCCGATACTCTATGGGAAGAGTATGTTTTGCCAAAGCAACCAATCTGCCCATAACCTTTCTTTGATAAAGTGCCAATCCAATTCCAGCATCCAGTCTTATTATTTATTTGTACATAAGACAATAAACGATCCTTTATCGTTTGCAAATACAATGGATCGCCCGTTTTATCTTTTACTGAGACAAACATTTGGCTTATTTCCCTTTCATTTACACTATTTGATAAATCTTATTTCATTTAAGACTGGCGTTACCACCGAAATTTTCATAACTCATTCCACATTGATTGCAAACACCTGCCAGCTTTAGACTCTCTCCACATTTGCATACCCAACCGATAAATCTACCCGGATTGCCAACTATTTTGTTATAGGCTGGCACGTCATGTATAATGACCGCACCTGCGCCAATCAGCGCATACTCTCCAATCTTGACACCGCAGACAATCGTAGCATTGGCTCCGATAGAAGCACCGTAAGAGACAACTGTTGGCTTGAATTCATGCTTGCGATTGATGAACGATCTTGGAATTAGAACATTGGTAAAGACAACAGATGGCCCAATGAAAACATCGTCAGAAAGTTCAACGCCTTCGTAGATGCTGACGTTATTTTGAATCTTTACACCATTGCCGATCTTGACATTTAGGCCAACCATCACATTTTGTCCTAACACACAATTTTCTCCGATCCGAACATTGGAAAGAATATGCGAAAAATGCCATATCTTTGTGCCTTCGCCGATGTTGACATTGTCATCGACTATCGAACTTGGATGCAAAAAATAACTCACGGAAAGCTCCTTTACTTATGAGCCTTCCGTTTGTCAGGTCAGGCGTTTGATTGCTACAGTATAGCTTCTTCCAAAACCTCAACAACTCTCTGTCCTTCTTTTCCATCGGTTAAAGGAATCCTGCCAAATTTAATACAGTCAACAAAATGCTCTATTTCTCGCGTCAATGCCGGGACGGTTCCAAAAGTCATAGCATTGGCAACCATAACATCATTTTGCCGCTGATAGAACGTTAATTCATTTTCCACGCCATCAAAGACAACCGAACCTTTCGATCCAATTACCGCCAAACGCTGCACTTTGGACGGATTAAACCAACTTACATGAATATGTGCTGTTACTGAGTCGAAGTTCATGATTGTCAGAGTCATGTCAGCAATGCCATTCTTCATAAGATCGGAACCAAAAGCATAAACTCGTTCCGGTTTTTTTCCGATAAGTGACAGTATGATTGAAATATCGTGTGGCGCAAAACTCCACCACACATTTTCCTCCGTTCTGATCTGCCCAAAATTCAAACGATCCGAATAGATGTAACGTAATTCTCCCAAATTACCATCCGCAATCAATTCTTTGAGCTTTATAATAGCAGGATGGTAATGCAAGAGATGTCCTACCATCAGAATGACTTTCTGATGGTCTGCCAGTCTCACCAATTCTCTCGCATCTTTGCTGTTAAGCACAAACGGTTTTTCCACCAACACGGGCTTTTTGGCTTCAAGAACTTTTTTGGCAATTTCGTAGTGTGTTACTACCGGCGTTGCAATAACAACCCCGTCTACGGCAGGATCATTAAGAATAGCCTCAAGCGAGTCTGCGGAGACCTCCGGTTTCACTTTGTTCAAGTCATAAAGACGATACAACAGCTTTTGTTCAAGCAAAACTTGATAAATGTTTGATCCCCACTTGCCGCATCCTATGAGAGCAATGTTCATTTTGTGTCCCAGTTATCCTGTAAATGTTTGACAATTTGTTTTCGAGTTTGGCCATCGCCGAATATTGGCGGCTTAAACGCAGGCACAACAAAGTCTCTGACACTACGAAAGATTTTATTTGAGCCTGTTCCGGCAACAACATTCCAACCGCTTTTGGTAATGTCTGTCCACTCGGTCTCGTCACGCAATATCACGCAAGGCACACCCGAAAAATAAGCCTCTCTTTGCACCCCGCCGGAATCGGTCAGAATCATTCTGGCGTTATTTTCCAGTGTTATCATATCAAGATAACCAATCGGGTCAATCGTTCTTATTTTGCTACCGTGCGGCGGCACAAGCGCAGCCATACGCGGATGCAGAGGAAAGATAACCGTTTCATCAAGTGTTTCAAGCGCCGCAAATATATTCGCTATATCATCCCGGCTGAGTGTGGAACGATGGGCGGTTGCTAAAAGATACCTCTTTGGCTCAATCTCAAGTTTATTTAAAATATCCGTTTGTTGACCCAGAAAGAAATAGAAAGTATCGAGCATAATATCTCCGACAAGATAGACACCTGAGATAATGCCTTCTCTTTCAAGGTTACTCCTGGAATTTTCAGTGACGCAGAACAGCAAGTCTGAGCAGTGATCGGTAACGACACGGTTATATTCTTCCGGTATATTCCGGTCAAATGATCTCATTCCGGCTTCCACATGCGCTGTTTTGATTCCCAACTTGCAGGCAGCCAATATTCCCGCCATCGTTGCATTGGTATCGCCATAGACCAAAACTCCATCCGGCTTCTCTTCGAGCAAAAACTTCTCGATACCAATCATGGCCTTGCCGACCTGTTCAGCATGGGAGCCGCTTCCGACGCCGAGGTTTATTTTCGGAGCCGGAATCTCAAGTTGCCTAAAAAACACTTCTGACATGCCTTCATCATAATGCTGTCCGGTATGCAAAATGACGGACTCGTGCCCGGCACTACGTAATTCCCGATCAACCATTGCCAGCTTGACAAACTGCGGACGGCAACCTGCAACATGAACTATCTTCATCTAACACTCCCTTGAATAATTGTGATCATCTCTTTCGCCTTTTCGTTCCAGTCATACTGTTTAGCGAAAGTCTTTCGGGTTTGTATAAGAGGACTTGATATTTCCTCCGCCAATGCTGTTTTAATATGTGAGATAAACTCTTCCGGCGAAGTTGCCGAATAGATCATATCAGGATACACGTTTTCAAAACTGCCTTTTGGCCTGCCAATGCTAACCACCGGCTTACCGGCAGCAAGATACTCGAAGATTTTGTTGATATTTGCCGTATGTCGGGTCAGTTCGCAATTGGTGAATGGAACCAGACAAACATTCGCCTGTTTCATCTGTTCGACCACCAAACGCCGGTCAATTCCGTTGATAAACTCGACATTCGGCAGAGTCTTCAGATTTTTTACGTCGGTTGACACTGGCCCGATCATCCTAAGCGTTTGATCCGGGAAGGATTTTGCCACTTTTTTGAGAAGCTCAATATCCAGCCATTCCGAGATTGCGCCAACATAGAGAATAATCTTCCGGTCGCCAATAAACAGCTCGTAGTCCACACCATTGGTTATGGTTACATTGTTCTTTCTCGCCCACTCTGGAAGAAGCTCCTGCATCGTTTCACAAGGGTAGGTAAATGTGTTGGCTGTTATACAAAGACTTTGAAAATATTTCTCCGCCCATTTGGGCGTGTTGGGAAACGCCAAATGGTCGTCATTCATCTCATAATGCACCGGAATTTTGCTGTTGGCCAGCATTTTGACAAACGGCGCTGCATAGATATTGCTGGCCATGATCAAATCCGGCACATGAAATTCCTTGCGCCGGATTACTTCCCTCACCCAAAGCCATCCAAGCGCAAGAATGAAAAACCGAACAGCTTGAAACGACATCAGCCACTTAATCCAGCGAGGCTTGAAATTCTTGAAAAAGAACGGCATGGTGGCTACACAGACATTACCGCGCCACACCGGAATAAGATTGGGCTTTTTCCCTGCGCCACGAGGCTCAAAGAACAATATCTGCCAATCCTTCGGAAAACGTGTTATAAGCTGCTGCTTGCGGGTCTTTAGGTAATCCCATCTGATCTCTGAAAAAAACACAATTTTCATGGAAAACTCCTTTGTTTGTGAGCCTTCCGTAGATCAGGTCGGGCGTTTGATTATTCTTCAACAGTGACTCCGAACTTCTTTAAACGATCTCCGGTAGTCCTGTAAATGCCAATAGCATCGAATTCTTTGTAATCGTTCCGGCAACCATTATACCAAGTAGAATTAGGACACATTATTTTGATGTGATAAAGTGGTTTGCCTGTAGTCAATTCAAAAGCTCCGGTAGGCTCGATAGATTGCCTACATTCTTTGCCACAATTGACACAAAAAGTTTTTCCAAACTCCTCCTCGAACCTTAAAGTGTCGCTAATAACCAACTTTTCAGGCTGTGCCTGCTGTCCTTCATTTTGAGAACATCCGGCTATTGCCGCTGCTAAAATTATGGCCTTTTTCATATTTCATTTCCCTTTTAGGTTATTTGTATACATCAACACCAAAGCTCGCCAAATCCTTTTCTACAAACATGCCCCCTTCACAAAAATCATAGCCTGTTTCATGCCCATCCAACCAACGGTTACGATTGGGACATTTTCCAATATGGACAGTATACACCATCTCACCCGTATTAGTATACTTATTCGCTTTCTTTGTCTTGATTTCAAGCTCAGTGCCGCATTTTCTACAGTATCTTTTCATGTTATTTCTTTCTCTATGCAAAATTTTTGTAAATCGTCTTCAGTAAACTGTATACCGTCATCACCAAAACCAGTATAGCGGCCTCCTGTCTCATGACCCCTTTCATGCCGATCAAGAAGCAACGCAGGGCATGGTTCAACATAGACAGTAAACATCTTTTTGCCGGTATTTGGATTATATTTACCTGTCCATTTTGCATTGAATTTCAGCTTAGTGCCGCACTTTTCGCAGTATCTTTCGATCATATTATCTCCTTCTTTCTGGAATAGCTATAGTTGCCAGGCAAATCAATAAAGTCACAATGCTGATTATCCAACCATTCCGATAAGCTTTGGAAACATATTTAAACTCCACAGTCTTTGCGCCTCCTGGCACACACACAGCGCAAAAAGCATGATTGGCTCGATATGTTTTAACCGGATAGCCATCAATATAAGCCTGCCATCCAATAGGATAGTAGCCGTCAGTAAGCACTAAAAATTGAGTTTTTTGATTCGATACATTGATTCTGATATGATTTAAACTATAGTCAGACTTTAGGAGTATTGCCTGTGCAGTAGAATCCGGAGCAACACTAACATTTAGATTTGTACTCAATATAACCTTGTGCCTGAAGTCAAAGCCATTTGTCATCTTTTCGAGACGCTTTTTGGGATTAGTCTCGACTTCATAAGTTCCCACCATATAAGCGCGGGGTAGCCTGTCTCGAATATAATAGATGCCGACTCCACCATCAGACATAATGGCTATCCGGTACTTGGCATTCATCATGCCAAGAATGCTTTCTTGGTTCTCTGGCTTAGTCTTATCCAATGCTTCGAGCAAATCTTGATACAATCTCGGTTTGGCGGCATGATAGCCTCCGATGCTCTCGATGCCAAACTCTGCCAATTCGTTTCCAGCGAATAATTTGCCGGATGGAAAGACGCGGAATATCGAAGTATCGGCCTTGAAGAATTTCACCAATTCACTTTCTTGCTCTATTGCCTTTTGTTCCATCCCTCTCACTCCAATTCGGTTATCGACCTGCCAGAGATCAATAAGCGTGATAATGCAAATGCCCGTTGCAACAAAATAAAATGGAACTTTCTCATATTGTAAAAATAGCAAAAGGATGATACCAGACACGAGAAAGAGAGTGTTCAAAAAAGCATCCTGATGCAGCATGGAGAACTGTGGCATAGTCAGACCGCTCTTCTCGGCTATTGCTTGACCGGCAGAAAACAAGACCAGAAGTGTTAGGATTAAAACAGCCCATGATGCCCAAAGATACTTCTCTTCTATCTTTCGTTTCGATAATTCGTGCAAGCCGAGACCAGCAAGGATGGACAAGTTGAGATTGGATAGAATCAAGAGCATCGAAGGAACACGAAATTTATTCCAGTAAGGAAAATAATTGTAGAATATCTTGTAAAAACTTCCACCAAATGAGAGAAGAATGACAAGCAGGGTAGAACTTACTAAAAAGATTACTAACAATCGGTTATTGTTTTTATAGCGAATGCTGTAAAAGATTCCAGCAAAAGCCAAAAGCAGTACAAGTATACCTGCGTAGTTCGGAAAATCAGTAAACGGCATGGTGCCATGATAAGTCTCACCACCGAAGCCATAGAAGGACGGGATGAGAAAGGTCAGGAATTCTTTGGGAGCTATCTTCCATTCTGTTGCGTACTTTAATCCAACTCCTGCTTCTCCTTCGATATTGGTTCCGCCTCGGATCGAATAAGGCACATATTCACCGACCGGAAGATAGACCATTGCTGCCAAAGAAAGAGCCATAACTAAAACAATGCCAAAGCCGACAAATAGGATAGCATATTGCTTCAGGTTTCTTTCGGTCGTGACTTTAAACATTAGATACAGACCTGATAATAGAACGCCGTAATAAAAAATCTGGATATGCCCACGCTGCAAGGCAAATCCAAAAATCAAGACAGATATAGCAATATTTCTAACTGACATCTTTTCAAGCAGCCGGTCGGTACTCCAAAGCATCCAGGGCAGATAAGCCGCCGTCATCATTTGGCTACCATGCCCATGTGCAAACATGGCGATCATGTAAGGCATGAACATGAAGACAAGCCCACCAAAAAATGCAGAGAAATCGTCTATCTTTCGCCGCTTGAGAAATAAGAATACGCCTAATCCAGCGAATATGTAGTGCAGAACAAAGAAGAGTTTCGGCAGAATCTTAGAGATTGGCATGAAGATGTATCCAGGCATATAGACTTGGCCATTGTACATCATGCTTCCATAGCTCGGCATTCCACAGAAGACATAAGGCGACCACAAGGGCATCTCTCCGGTCTTCTCGTGGTAGGCTGCAAGCGGAGCCGTAAGAGAGCCGGTAGCATTTGAGTCGGCAGACAGATAAGACTTTCCGCCAAAAAGAATGCTAAAGAAGAACATGAAGGCTAAGGCTGTGTAGATGCCTGTAGCTACAACTGCTTTATGCTTTAGAAGTTTCATCGTATATTTCATTGCCAAGACAAATCCATCCATCTGCTTTCTTCCTTGAAAAAAGTTCAACATAAGGGCCACTACAAATTCTTTCAATTATTTTCCTTGCTTCTTCTGGTTTTTCACTGTGACGACCACGCGGAGCTTCAAACCAAGTTGGAATAGAACGATCATTAACTTTAGGTTTGCCACGACGAGCCACAACCAAATGCTCTGTTGCTGATCTCAACGTGTAGCCCATGCCAATACCCCGCTTAACCCAGGTAAGAATTGTTTGCGGTTTGAATCCCCAAGCTTCAATAACTTTAGTATGCCATCCTTCAGCCATGATTGGATTCGTTGCCCAAAGCCATAAAAATAAATCTTTCTTGAGCAGTGGCAAATCAAAATTTTTGATTTGATCAAGAGATAGTGTAGGATAATGATGATTTGCTGCTCCTCGCCCATTTCTACCTGTAATCTTATGTCTATATTCCCAGGGCGGATCGGCGTAGATTACACCAAAAGCATTGTTGTCTTCTGCCATATAAAGTTCCTCTAAAATTCATCTGTAGATATTCCAATCATAGCATTTATTTACAAACTGTCGATTTAGTTCTCCTACCGCCGAACAAAATCTTTCTTCTTCTTGTGACAAATTAAGTCCAATTCGTCTTGCCCAGTTTAGAGCCGCATGGGTTATTTCGTGGCTAGTTACACTCACACCTAAATCTTTTTGCCAAAAAATAATATCACCACAAAGCGAAATTTTTCTCGACTTGCCATTTGTTTTAACTTTACTGATTGACAACGATACGAAACAAGCTCGCAATGCCCTTATAAAATCCTTTTTTGCAACATCAGAATTACGTAGCATTCGCTGCATATCCTTTTTACTCGGAAAAATCCAAATATAAAAATAAAGTGACTTGTTTTCAGGATAAATACGAAATTTATAAAACTTCATGCTCTTTTGTTCAGATTCGGTAACAACTTTAACTGGTAATAAGTTTGGCTAAATCTTCAAACGTTGTGGCTTCTTGCTTATAACCACAATCCACACTGTCAGTAAAGAATCTCACCATCGCCTGACACAGAACTTCAGGATTGTTTGGAGGAATTGTTACTTTAACCTGCTCGGACAATGCGCCGGTATCTGTGGCGATCACCGGCAAATCAAAACTGCGAGCGATCTCTGCTATGCCGCTTTGCGTCGTTTCTTTGTAGGGCAGCACCAGCAGGTCTGCTGCACTGAAGTAAAGCTTTACCTGCTCGTCGGGAATGTAGTAATCGTGCCAAATGACTTTATCGCCGATGCCAAGCGCAGATGCCAAATCCTTATATTTGTCCATCTTCTCAAAAGGCTCGCCAGCAACCAGAAGCATAGTATCTTCTTTCCAGCCTTGCAACATGGCAAAGGCGTGAAGAAGCGTATCCAGGCCTTTGTATGGGCGAATGTAACCAAAGAACAGAATAAATTTATTATCTTTGGAAAGAAAATTTGGATTATAGAAAGGATTTAAACCTAAAAGCTTACGAGCAATATATCTTGGCTTGGATTTGCCATAGTCATAAGCAGGATGAGGAATCTGCTTGACAAAAGCCGTAGGCACAAGGCTAATCAACTCCTTTGTGACCTTGCTCGAATGAGTTATGAACAGATTGCCATTGGACAGGCAATATTCCGCTAACAACTTGGAGAATGGAAAATATTCGTGGGGATAGACATTATCCACCATGAAGCAAATCTTTGAGCCTGATTTTCTGAGCTTACTGGCAAGATAACCAAAGCATGGCGCAAAGTATGGACTCCAATACTTAAAAATAGTCATATCGGGTTTGCAATCAGCCAAATCTGAAGCACTTTTTACCCAACTCATAGGTGACAACAAATCCAGATCATAGCGACAATTTGATACATCTCCTGAATGATCAAATTGATTCCGTCTGAAAATTTCAGGATATTGACGATGGAATGACCACTTTATAATAGTATACTTGAAGAATTTTTGTTCTATAGTCTTTTCTTGGTCGATGGCATAGTAGAGTTCACCAATTGTAGCCTGATTTGCCAACGCAGCTCCAAGAGAATCAAGATACTTTGCTATGCCGCCTTGCCAGGGATACTGAGGGCCAATGATGCAGATTTTCATTATGTAACGTTTCGTTATTTTTTGGTTATTTCCAATCCACAATTATAGCAAAATACTGTAGCTTTATTCAGCATTCCTAATTCATCTTCTTTGCAACGAGGGCATAGCGGCATTTTTGTTGTTGGCCGCATATTGATTTCATCCCATTCTGGCAAATCAATTTCAGCTATAAAATTTACAAAGCTATGCCATTCAATTTGTGGAAGTTTACCATCCAAATTGCCGACTTTTATTGTTATTGCTTTCATTCTGCTATCATCTCCTTATTGACTAACATGCTTCCAGTGGCAGAGTTAATATCTACCATTAGTCTGTATCTTTCTGGATTACATTCGCCTCCTCGTATAGCTGGATTGGTATAGTCTCCAATATAGGCAGGATGATATGATTTGCCTGAGACTGTGCCATAGCCATTTAGATCGGGTAGAAAAGCTCAGTCGATAGTAACAAGAATGGTTCCGCTGACTGCTATAATCGCTGTGATCATGGGCAGAATGAATATGGGATGTTCTTTTAGAAAAGATATAAATGATTCCATGATGATTCTCCTTATTTATTAACAGCATGTAAACGCAAAGGTTCAGGGCTTCCCTTTGGTAAAAAATACATATCGCCACTACCTAACAGTTTACTTGAATCTCTTACTACTGAAGCCGCGCCTTTAAAACAAATCAACGGTCTGCCTTTCGACAGGTGAGAAGGTAAGGTTTCATAGCTTTTATCAGAAGGCAGAATTCGCCAGATTATAACTTTACCTGCCTGTGCTTGTATAAGTTCTTTAAGCCTGTCTTCTTCCATAGAATCACCGCCGACAACGAAAATTATACCGCAATCAGAAACGTAGTATGGCCTGCCTGAGATTGTAACAGCCAGTATAATCTTATCTCTGTCCGGCTTTGGTAGATCAGCAAGACAGAAAAATAATGGTGCAAGATTAGTAATTTCCAAACAGAAAGTTGATTTGCCTATAACAGCATCCAAAGCTCGGACATTTTTAGCATGCAAATAATCAGCTAAGTCATACGAGAGGAATTGAAGAATTTGAAATGTTGTGACAGCATCTATCTCGTATCTGGTAATTACTGGCCCCTGCTCTATCTCAACTACTGTTGCCTTAATCTTATTGTTAGCCAAGAACTGTTCGATCTTGTAAGCAGTTTCCAGCAATTGGTTTCGTTCCATATCATCTCCTATGATTTTACAGGTTGATCCTTCATTACAAATCTTCTCTCTGTTTATTAAATTTAGCAATTAGCTCTTCTTTTTCAGCCTGTAATTCCTTATAGTTCTTGTTCAACTCTCGGCCAAGAGAATCAAGATACTTTGCTATGCCGCCTTGCCAGGGATACTGAGGGCCAATGATGCAGATTTTCACTTTACTAATGTTCCTTCTACACCGCGTTTGATTCTATCATCAGTACGGCTACGAAGATATTCCAACGCCTTATTTAAGTGATATAGAGCATCTTCGTTTTCTCCACAAGTAAACTTACCTGATTGGAAGCCTTGCAGACGATCTATAACGATGGCAATCAGGTCTTCGTTGTAGCAACCGTTGACGCCGGATTCTTTGATTGCGCCGTTTTGGAAGCTGACCGTAGCAAATGCCAGGGCATTCTGGCCATCAACAGGATAGACTTGATATTCATGACAAGCACCGCCTGCGCCTGGTTCATCCAAGCACAGGACTTTGGTATAGCGTTGGGTTCCGATAGTTAATTCTCGCATTTGGGACTCCTTTTAAAGTTAAGCAAATCTACGTACACGTTCTATCTCATATTTTGTTGTTGCTAACATTACTGCTTCTCGTAGTTCAGCAGGGCTAAATCGACTTTTGACAATAAAAGAAAGCAGCGTATCAACCAAAGAATGAAACTCAGGATCGCGAAGATACCTAGATTCTGGTGTCATAGCATACATTGGTTGTGTTTCAGTTATTTCAGTAGATTCCATATAAACTCCTTACTTTGTTAATAAATAGACAAAAAGCAATGCAAAGCTTCCGGCAACAATCAGCAGAGCAAATTCACGGTAACAAAACATGCCAATGAAAGTTAGCAATAGGTATATACCTAAGCCGATCATTTCTTTTTTAGTCATATTGTAACTATGCTTTGTAACTCGTATTGTAGGCTGTAACAATGTTTGTAACTTTGTGTAACAGACGGTAACTGCATATAAAACACTACTACCGCTTTCAAGATACCTCCACTGAAGAGGGAGGGGAGAGGAGCTTTTTGGGCACAGTAATTCTCTCATTGTTACCAGCTTGTTCTACTGCTCGGCTAATCTGACCACGAAGGACGCCGAAGTAAGCAGCAGTCTGAGCCATCAGTCCTTTGCCATTACCACTACTAATCTCTTTGGCAAGAGCAGTCATTGCACTCTTAAAACCATCAGCATCCTTAGACCAGATTGTTATAGAAAATTCATGATGGACAGTCCTCGATTCTTTCAGAGTCGCAGCCTGTCCCCCTATTCCATTCGCAATATCTTGGACTTCGGGTTTAATTCCTGACTGATACGGCTTAATCCGAGATGATGCTAATTCAAGACCAAGAGCAATAAGCATAAGCCAAGTACCAAGATAGGCATTTTTTACGCTACCACTCTCGTCTACAACTGTTGTTTTGCGCAACTGATCGGATTCTTTTACCTGATCATGTTCTCTGTTGTTTACATCGGCAATCATTCGGTCATAGAATGCTACTTGACTTGCAGCATGATCTTTTCTGGTCTTATACGAATCTCCTGAGCTTTTTTCAAGTGCTTTGTAGTAGTCAGCCTGCCCTTGCCAATAACTTCGGCTATTCTGCCAACCCGTAAGTTGACTCATATCAATGTGTCTGGTCTCAATACGACTGGCTAAGTCCTCGACTTTCTTATCTTCAATGGCGCTGTTACTGGTTGCAGCGTCAACGATTACAATGAGAATAATCATTGCCAAGATAATAACTGGAGCCATATAAGCTAAAGCTTTGGCATAGCTATGAATTTCGCGGACTCGTTTCAAAAAATCCTTAAACAGGACAATAAGCCCTAAGCAGGCAAAGACAGCGATCCATCTTGCCGCTTCGTCTGAGTCTATCGCTGAAGAGATATAGCGCGATTGAAAACAATACCCTGCTGACCCTGCAATAAGTAAAGATAGTGAAGTTTGCAAGTCCAGAAAATCACGTACAAAAGCCACAAGCCTCTCATCCGCTATATTTCTTATTTGTTGCCACATAGATTAGGAAACAGTCCTGTTTGTTTTTGTTCAATCTGTTCAAAATAATCCTTAAGACGCATCTCCGTTGGCTGGAGAGGAAAGACTATTGGTATCATAAAGCTTGATATATTCAAGGTAGATTTCATCGTCATCTACCTTTATTTCGTTGTCCCGCAGAAATCCTATTGATGAAATATAGAAAAACGGAAAAAGAATCAAAAAATATTTAAGCCACATTTCCATATCAAAACTATTTCCGCTGAGACTGTGGTTCAGCCTTATTGAAACCGCCATTGCAGTTAAAAAACCGCAGATAAAAGTCGATATTGGTAAACCAAACAACATCGACCTCATAATATCTTTAATCTTCTTCAGCCGAACAGCTTTAGCTTTGGCTAATTTGAAAGCCAATTCACCAACCTTGCCACTCTGTATAATAACATTTCTTTGTTTGCTATCATTAAATTCTACGCTTAATGGATCACTTACAAGTACTTTTCCCAAGCCTTTTTCTATCGTCTCAGCAATAATAACCGGATTCAAACAAAACCACTCGCCCTCGGCTCTATATTGTGCAAATTGTTTGTGGAAAGCTTGTTCTTTATCTTGCGAATTTGGCTTATATTCTATCTGGCCAAATACTCTTAATTTCTTAGGATTACCTGTTTGTAAACTCTTAAGTCTGTCATCTACGCCATTCTCGCTATAGCCGATCTTAAAAAGACTGTCTCTTCCTTGCTGAATAAAATACACCGTGCTCATTATTTAAAAGTCCTTTCACAGTTGCAGTTCGTGTTGTTTCAAGAACAATTTGGGCTTCTTCCTAAATTTCATTTATCCTCACATCATCAGCCCAACCGCCCGTCTAAATTACGGCCCGCCTCCGTTTGAGCCGCTACTGCATAGCATAATCATTTTCAAATTATCTCCTTCAGCTTTTTAACTTGCTCGATCAAATCATGAACAAATAATTGATGCGTATTACTGAGCATATTTGCAGCAGTCTCAAGATACATTATCGTTTCTTTCAAATACTGCGGAACACTCTTATCTTCTTTCCAATCACTCTCTTTGAACCCGTCTTGAACAAAGAAATTGATATGATCAAACTCTGCCGCCCGATTCAAATGCGGACAAACTTTATAGACTTCAATATCAATCGGAATCGTCTCGAACTTGACCGGAAATTTCTTGAGCAACCAGTTTGGAAAAAATCTTTCTTTCACTGCTTCCCACCAATCAAAAGGTCGTGTTATTTCTCTCTTGATAGTTCGCTTGATGCCAAATATCTCGAACTCAAGCGCATGAATCGTTTCTTGAAAGATAACATCTGTGTATTCTTTATGTTCCATCCGCATCAAAAAGGAGTCACTTACACAACTTTGGATTCTGCGCTTGAAAAGCTCAAGCGTTATCTGATTTAGATTTAGCTTTGTAATATCCATAGTTACTTCTCTACAATCTGTAAAGGCTTATCTGGCAGCTTATCTAATGTATCCGTTTCACTGCCCCATACAGCAAAGAACTCAGACCCGTCTTTCAAGTATAGAAGCAAAATCTGTAACAACTTTTCCTGGGCTTCTGACTCTGAGTTTGCTTCCACATCAAAAAATTTGTCGCTAAATAATCCTGTGTAGATTGACATATTATGGCTCACCTCCGTTTGAACCTCCGCTGGCTTGATTTTGCTTCTTCTTACGTTTCAACAGACGGCTCAAAGATTTTAACTTCTTGCGCGGTTTGATCTGCAAACTGTCTTTTGCTGGCAGACCATCCTTGACAATGCCATATTTACTGCCTGCTGTACCGCCCATAACTCAACTCTCCTTTTGATCTTGCAAATATTCGATAACGTCATTCCAATCAACTTCATAAGTATCATTTTCCTCCAGTTCAGCTTTTAGAATCCTCAAACACTCCAAAAGTTGAGTCTCTGAGATTTTAGCTACGTCTCTTCCCTGCTTACCCAAGACAAATACTCTACCAATGTGTTTGATCTCGCTCATTTCGTCTTTGCTTTCTTTACAAAATCAGGAGTAACATTATCAAGTATCTCCTGTAACTCTTTTTTATCGAAGTCATCACTTAAAGCCAGCCTGAGTCCTGCACAATAACCCCCGTAGTATTTTGTATCTGAATCAGACAGAACAGCAACAAGCTCTCCATTCTTTTCCACCAGATCATAGCACAGGGAATAGAAACCTGTGGCTGTAGTCAAGCTAACAATGATACGATCTTCTTCCACCTTTTCAGTCTCTTCGATCTGATCTTCTTTTGGGCCATTCAAGAATTTTACTTTGTTCATAACTCAATTCCTTATTCAACTCCTTTCTTTTGCATTGCTTTAATAATCTTATTCATGAACTCTTCAAGCTTATTGATCTCATTCTTGATGATATGAAAACCTATTGTACAGGTTCCGAAGCCTGCGGCTACTAACCACCACAAAATTATTTCTGTGCTCATAGCTCAACTCCTTGCTTCTGTTCATTCTCGATTGCCAAATACAAATTCATAGCTGAGTGCATAACATCAATGCACTCTTGCTTTGCCAGTTCAAGCCGGTGTCGCGTATGTGCGCTCATCACTTCGCCTAATTCTTCCATACATGACTTAGTATGTTTAAAAACAGCATCAGTTTTGTCCGTCGAATTGAAACCATCATATAATTTGGCTTTGGCAATGACTTGTTTTTTAACAACAGCTAAAAGCAAATCTATCTTTTCAAGATTCACAATTCAACTCCTTTGTACTGGGATTGCTTCTTTAACAAACTTTGTAATCAAATTCCGATTCTCTGTCGTTAAGCTTTCGATACCGTCTCTTTGCAACAAGGCTGTGCAAAGTTGTTTGAACAAATCTATCTGATGATCTAACAGCCTTGCTGTTTCATAAGCTTCAAGATAGAATCCAATTTATCTTCTAATCTCTCGACTCTTTCAGCTAAAGACAACTCTTTAGTCTCAATAGATTCCTTTAGCAAACGATTGACAAATCCACTTAGATTCCCGTCTCCGAGTTTCTTCAGTCTTGCTATCAGTCCTATCTCCAGGCTGAAGGATATAATCTTTTTTTTGGCCATCTATCATTATGCTCACATTCTATTTACAGCCTACAATGACCAATTCCATCTGGTTGCCAGCGCATGACAGTCCCAGCAATGTACTCGCAAGCCAATCCAAGTAGGCTGCATTGCTATCCTGTAAGCTTTAGTTCACCTTTGCTATTACGCACAAATTCCAAACAATCTATTAGTTCACATCTGTATTCTCGGCATGAACTAAGACAGTCTTGAGACTTACATTTAGGTTTTATGGCTAAAAGCTCATCGACAAGAGACTTGTTTTCATCTGTTATTTCCATAAATCCTACTGTCTTATATCCGTGTAAGTCATCGGAAATATTGAAAAAATGTTGTTTAATCAGATAGAAACCCTTCATAATATAATCTCCTTTTTGTCTACATTGTTATTAAGATACTAATAAGAATCTAATAAGTCAAGTTCTATTTCAAATTTTTTAAAAAATTTTTCCAACTTTGCATGTACTTGTTTGGATGCAGGCACAGGCAAAAGTCCTTCAAGTTCCAGTACCTATGCCCGCCGGAGTGTCTTCGCGCATTCGCGGCCTACCTGGGGGGGGTAGGCGGGTGAAGTGTGTAGCAATGCGCGACACAGCGCAAGCGCGAGGCTAGGCAATCCATGTCCGAGCTGCATGCAAGCACCACAGCCCTGCAATTCGAGCTGTGATACCGATTAGATATTCTGTAAACCTGCTAAGTCCGATTCTTAATGAGTCAAGCCTATAAACTATTACGCTTGCAGAGAATAATTACGGAATAGTCACAAATGTGACACCGTTTTAGAGCTTGAGATATTACAATGTTACGTCAATAGCGCCAGCTTATAACTGGCCAGTGCTTGTTCAACTATAGCCTACAATAGGGCTGGAATGCGCTACAGCGTTGTACAGGCAATAACTATACACCAAGTCTATTCGCATTGCCTTAAGCCGTGTTGCAATATATTCACGTGAATATTTTACTAATTCTTCACTTGACTTTACGCAAACGATTCATTATATTGTAATACAGTGAAAAGATGAATTGATGAACTTAACCCTTTGCGAGGCATGATATGAATAACCAATTGATTCACTTAACGCGTAACGAGTTTGATGCTAAACTATACCCGTTTAGCATGTTTTGCGTTCACGCCTATAAGATAAACCGCTTTGGCGTGATGCTGCATTGCGCAGAGACTGGTATCGGCGATATTATTTCCTCCGAAGATATTGCAGCGGATTTAGCCAAGCTTGGATTGCCCTATCAATTCAAACTTGGCAAAAACGGTTGGTTCACGTTGTATCTACCACGTGTTGTAGTAAGATAGTCGCGTTCAATCACTTCTTAACCTGAAAGGGATGCTATGGAAAACTATCATGTTGTATATGTCCGCAGTACAGAACGTTGCGCTAACTGGAAGTCTACTAAGCCTTGCACTACTTGGCGAATTTATGCCAAGCTTTATGCCTCTATGTCAGTTCTAGAGGCGGAGGCATTTGTCAAGCAACAGATTGAATTACACCAAGCTTGGGATTTTCGCGCTGTTTATGCCGATGGTTCACATTATACGTATATTGGCTATTAGTATAGTTTGTGTTGTTTTACTTCAACTTCAAGGTGACTTATGTTTTATCAACTTTTCAATTTCATTACTGGTGTTGCTACACTGGTTATTGTCGGCAATTGCTTGGGATTGCATTATCGTTTGTTTGTTGAAATCAACCACGTATTTTCACAAGTTATCAGCAAGATTCCGTTCTAACTTCTTAACTTTTTGCGAGGCATGTTATGAAATACAGATATTTTGCAGGATCGACACAGCGCTTTTTACAGCTACTTGTGCTTGAGTCAAAGCTCGCCAAGTGGTACTCAGAGCAATGGCCTAATGGCAGGCCAGGCCCAAACACTTCACACAAGGCTTTTCAAGCTTATAGGATTATGTCCAGGATCAGCAAGCGCTTAAATCCGCCGTTAAGTCGCATTCCCTATGGCTATGAAGTTTAGCGCTTGTTTCTAATTCATTCAAGTTATTCACTTTTAATCTATGCGAGGCAATGCTATGAAAATAGAAATTGTCAAATTTATACACAGTGATGGCAAACAGTATGCGTTTAAATATGGACTCAATAAACTTACCAAAGATTACCTATATACGTTTGATGACTGGAAGTCCTGCTATGTTACTGATTTAGGCGAGATCAATCGAATTATCAAACGTTTACCCAAAAATTAGGCTTGCTTTTCTCTCCGTTTGCACTCGCTTTGTAAGACACACAAGCGGAGAGCTATCTACAATTCACTTCAAGCTTGTTTACTCTTAACTTCGCGAGGCTGAGAAATGAAAATCGGCGATTTAGAAGTATTAGGCTATTTCGCTAATGGCGATAACTGGTGTGGAGAGCACAAACTCGATAATGGACAGTATTGGTTTACTGCTTATGACTCTAAAAACCGTGCCTATGAAACACTTGAGATACCCGAACGTATTGCAATTAAACTTGATATTGCGCTTGGTTTTGTAGGTGAATATGTAGCTAATTTCTAAAAAGATGTAAATTTCACTTGACTTTGAAAAAAGAATATACTATATTATTGACAGTTTACTGATGCTATTCACTTCTACTATGCGAGGCACAATATGTTAGCTACTCTTCAAATGAATGCAATGGGCCATATTCATATATGGTCCAAAAAAGTTGAAGTAGAGAAAATTGCCAAATACAATTATACTGCTAACGGCAGTGAAAGTGCAGTTTACTTGCAAGCAGATTATGATATTACTGCTTTGCAAGAGTCAATTCCAGCGGACATTTGGAGTGAGCTTGATAAAGGCTATACTGTGCAAGCAGACATTGACAGTTTGTATTTCGGCGAATAGCTCTTTTCTTTAGTTTATCACTTCTAACATGCGAGGCACAAAATGATTACACAAGATTACTTTCAGCTTGAAGGCAAAGCTTTTCGACAAGGCTGTACTTTTTCAGAGAGTGAAATCAAAGCTTTGCCGGAAATGAAAACCTACAAAGTATTTGTGGGTGATCCTCCGCAAGAAGCTGAAAAGTGGTATGCAGTCAATAAGAGCGAACTGCTCAAAGCTTTACGTGCCACTTACGTTTCCGGCACGGAGATTGAAATTTTTGAAGAAGTAGCGAATAGCGTTGGCCTATTCAAACTTTAACTTTGTCGAAACAAGCTTGCTCGCGATTGAATGTACATTGTTTCGCTTCAACGATTGCAAGCTTGTCTATGCTCGACTGACTATCAGCATATTGAAGAGACAAGTCAATCAATTTCTACTATGCGAGGCACAAAATGAAATTTTACGTTGGAATTAAACCGAATGCCGTTTATGAGACTTTCAAAAGTCAAGATGAACCGACACAAGAATCTCACGGCAAACAGTACAACGCTGTTATTGGCCCTTTTAGAACTAAGCGAGGGGCTGATTTTATGGCAAAGCACGGAAAAGGCAATCCGCATATTCAACACGTGAATGATGCGGAACGTATCGCCAAGCAATATGCCTAAATTTGTCGAAACAAGCTTGCAATCTATAAGCAAGCTTGTCTAAGCCCGATTGACTATCGGCATACTGAAGAGACAAGTCGATTGAACTTCTAACATGCGAGGCACAAAATGTATAAACTCAAATTTGTAGGTTTTTGCGGCATGCCTTACGATATTGAGAATGATCTTGAATTAAACGAGGCGAGAAGTAAAATCGCCGCTTTAATTCAGGAAAAGCGCAATGCAGGTTATACTGTTAACGTTTTAGAAAAAGATGCAGAATGGGAATTTATCGAATCCGACGATGCTTGTTTGGTTCCCGACGATGCGGGTTATTTGTATTTAGTAGACTTGGATGCAGGATTGCCAAAATGCGACCATTGCGGTGAACCTTGTAGAGAGAAATATCGCAATTCCGAGTCTCACTGGACGGGTTTTGAGTTTTGCTCAAGCTATTGCGCTGAGATGGCAATGAGCATTGAAGATTTAGAAGTTAAATAATTCACCAGAATAAGCTTGAGGCCGAGATTTTGAAATATGAGTCTCAAGCTTATTCCTAACCTATTGCGAGGCAACAAAATGAAGCATAAAAATAAAATACATTATTCCGCTATTTGGCAAAACGGAAAAGTGATTGAAGTTATTGCCGATACTTCTTGGATTGCACTTTCACAACGCACAATAAAAGCCTATCTTTCCTTACCCGCTGATTTAGAAACCTATGCCACTAACTGTAATGCAGAGCAAAAAATCGGCGATACTGTGTTATCACACGATGCTTATAGTTCTGGCGATAGCATAGAGAATTTCAAGTTTGACTTTTAACCTTATACGAGGCAATAAAATGAGAAGCTTGCTTGACGCTATAGAGCTGTGCAGAAAACAAGCTGAACTTCAGCAACACGCCTGGTATGTCTACTTGGTGGGGGATGTTTTCTTAGCTACTGGAACCAAGACACAAAACAAGCAATGTCAGTTTGTTTGTGATCACACTCTAACTTCTTGCGAGGTAACAAAATGAAGTGGAAAGTCAAATATATGCAAAAAAGAATGGAACCCCCTTATCCGTTCGGCAAAACAGAAACGGAGGTCGAGGCAAATTCACGCCGAGAAGCAATCGAAAAAGTAGAAGATTCTTGCCTTGTTTCACCAAATTACAAAATCACTGCATCACCGATTAAATCACCAAAATGCAAGTACTGTAAAAGCACAAATTTGGCGATTAGTCTTAGTGAACTGCAATGTCAAGATTGTCAACGTTATCAAAAATAACCCTTTTGCGAGGCAATAAAGTGCAACCTACTCATTTTGCCGTAGTCTGCGATAGGGAATTTCCGGCAATCAGACAAGGCAGAATCGTTTGGCTTTTACATTCCGGATATTCTGTGACGCTGATATTCAGGGGAAACTTGCAAGCATTAAAATCAAATCCGTTTTATATCCCGGATTATACCTATGCTGAATATAGGAAAAGTCGGAGATTGCAGTTCAAGCTTGCAAGAGTTAGGATTAAAAAATATTTGGAGACAAGACAATGAAAAAACTGGAAACAATTCGCCAGCTTGCGCTTGACGTGCGAACTGGCAAAAAGTCTGTTGCAAGCTTGAGGCGTACAGAGCTTGAATTGTTGCTAAAATTCGATTTTCCGCTTCGAGAATGGGCAAAACAACAAACGTTTGATAAACCTATTGAGAGGTAAGACAATGAGACCCAAATTCACAGCAGGATTTAAAATCGAACCAATTTATCTTGGCGGTCCTAACCGGATCGTCGCTTGCACGTTGTATGCAGATGGTAAAGGAATTGCCACGATTGAAAACAGTCGCCAGCTAAAAAATGCTGATTTTATGGCAATTGTCAAAAAGCTGATCGAGTAAATTTTCCTGCCTCGCAAGCATCCCCGTTCGTGTATTTGTCCGGACGGGATTTTTTATTGCCCTTTATTGCCCCTGGAATGCAATTTAAGCTATCTTTTCCTTTCGTTTAATGTCCGATAAAAGGCTAAACAGAAAACCCCTTATTAGGCAATCCGTAAGCCTTAAACAAGGGGTTTTTGAGGTGAACTATGGAGGCAAAATTTTAGATTGTTTTAGTGGCACGCCATTGCTGAAGAGTAAGAGGCTTTTCGCCGACTTTTAGTCTACTTTCGCAATGACCAAAATAATCTTGTTCACGACTTGTTTCTTTTATTGGCTTTTCCTTTTGGTCAAAAACAAATGAGCCAACAGCGCTTTTTAAAGTAGCATCACAGAGGAAACAAACTCTCTCTCCAAAGTGAATACATTTTTCTTTGTTCTTACAGAGGTAAAAAGCTAAACGACTTCCATCTTTGCGGCGTTCGGTAAAATATACCGTATGATCATATTTTTTCATTTTGCTTTTCTCCTTGTTAAGTTCACTTCTTTATATAGCCAAACTCGCGCCACAAAACTTATAAGCCTGCCCCAGTTCTTTTAAACTGCTTTTATGTCCCTTACCGTTCGCGGTGTGGTACTTATAGGTACACTATTAAGATAGCCTTAATCTAAACTATTGATTTTTAAATGTGGCATAGCTTGTGCTTTAGAGTAAGGCATAAGCAGTA
>ERZ1292632.897-Hain-H43-01um-R2-897-length-31877-cov-9_pt1 | contig 31877 bp, 38 predicted proteins | sample MGYA00564407_ERZ1292632 | MGnify/ENA primary metagenome ERZ1292632 (study PRJEB36523, sample SAMEA6512637) | groundwater metagenome | collected 2019-01-08 | study: AquaDiva: Metagenomics assemblies of 32 groundwater samples | reverse complement strand
CTTTTGGGGCAAATTTTTTTAATATTTCTTTGTCTGGTAAAACCACTACCACCTCGCCCTCTTTGACCAGCCCGAGCTTGTTTCTTAACTGTTTCTCAATAAATTCAACACCTTGAGCCTCGGAAATCTGCCTTTCAAGCTCCTCATTCTCCAACTTAATTTTTTCAATCTTTTCAATTTCCCTCCCAACTTCACTTCTGATTTTTCCCACTCGTCCTATATTTTTAACAATCGAAATAACCATTAAAACAATCAAAAATATGGCTAAATATCCAATTAGCTTCTGGAAGCGACTTTCTAAAGTTTGAAATAACTTCACTTTCATGTTATATTAACGTCCTGTAATATAGTATGACACAAGACCCAGTAAAAAATCTTCTGCCAAAGTTTATGGAGTCACTTAAAGTTAAGGGTCGCTCGCCGGCGACTATTCTTGCCTATAAAAGTGATCTTGATCAACTTGTTGAATTCTTAATCGAAAAAGAAAAAGTCCTTCCTGAACAAGTTAGACCAGGTGACCTTGATAGTTTTCGAGACACCCTTTTGGCTGATAAATATACCCCAAAATCAGTAAGTAGAAAATTAAATGCCATTAAAACTTTTTTCAGATGGATGATTGATCAAAATTTGATTACATCTGACCATTCAGCTTCAGTTGCCCATCCAAAAATTGAAAGTTCGCTTCCAAAATTTCTTTCCCAGCTTGAGTATAGGGCCTTAAGAGATGTCTCAAGAAGTGATAATAGGATATCAGCAATAATAGAATTAATCTTACAATCAGGACTTAGAATTTCAGAGGTTGCTAGTTTGAAAATTGCCGGAATAAAGGACGGTCAATTAAAAATAGATGCCTATGCAACTCAAGCTGAAAGAAATATCCCCCTCAATGGGCCCGCCAAAGACTCCTTGAATATATATTTAACAAACAGGCCAAAAGTTGATTCTCCATATGTTTTTGTTAGTAAAAATGGAAAGCCATTGGCGGTAAGAAATATTAGAGCCTCAATTACAAGATATATGCAAAAGGCAGAGCTACCCAGTTATTCCGTTAATGATTTAAGAACTACTTTTATGGTGGAAAATCTTAAGAATGGAGTCGACTTAATTCTTCTATCTCAAGTTTCAGGGCACAAAAGACTCTCAACTACAGAGCGTTATTTGGAACTTGCTCAAATTACAGAGCCAGGTAAAAAACAGGCTTTGATTGAGCTTTAAAACTGCTTTTGTGGATCTGGATGGAGTCGAACCATCCTTTGGACTTTATAAGAGTCCCGTCCTAGCCGATGAACGACAGATCCAAGTGAGGCAATTATACCAAACTGAAGTTATTTTTGCTTGGGCCTGAAGGCCGAACTCATGTGTTCCCAATCTCTATTTTTACGAATTTTTATATTTTTCTTCCAAATCCCTTCAAGCGCACTCATGTCTATCTTCTTTTCCTTTGCAAATCCTAGTATTCCAATCATATCTTTTGGAAAGCACGCTCCCCCAAACCCAAAGTCTTTGTCCGATCCGGGTACACTTAAATGCGACCCGATTCTTGGGTCCGCTTCTACCGCTTCTTTAATAGGATTAAAGCTCGCTCCCACCGCTTTCGACAAAGTGAAAAACTCATTTGCCAGCAAGACTTTTGAAGCTAAAATAAGATTGCTCATATATTTGATTATTTCTGCCTGTGTGATATCTACAATAAAATAAGGCTGACTTTTAGGCAAGATTGTTTCATATAGTTTTTTAATCCTATCCCCTACATTCTTTTTGCTCACCCCAATAACCGTCCTACTTGGGTTTAAGAAATCTTTATTTGCATTATTTTGAGTTAAAAACTCGGGGTTCATGGCAAAATTAACTCTTGGATATAATTTTTGATATTTGGCGGTTGTGTCCGGAAGAACGGTTGACTTAATAATTACTATTTTGTCTGTTCCTTTGGCCACTTGGGCAATTTGTCCGGCAACTTCATCAACTATTGCCATACTCATTCCGGAGTAATCAGAAAGCATCGGAGTTGGGACACAAACAAAAATAAATTCGCTTTTTTCAACCACCTCCGGGAGAGTAAGAGGAGAGGTTCTTTGTTTGTCATAAACAAAAATCTTATTCGACTTATTTTTGGCAAGTCCTTTGCCAGTTGCTTGACCTACAAAACCATAGCCTACCATTCCAACGTTCATATGATGAAGAATATCACAGCTTAGCCCGCCTGACAATTTCTGCCTCGACCAGCTTCATGTCTCGACCATATTTGAGCCTACTCATTTCTTTAATGATTTCAGCCACCCTAGGGCTTTCCATCTGTTTGATTTTATCTATATCTTTTGTTAAATCAACTGAAAATGGCGGAACCGGTTCGTTATTTACGATTGTTTTAATATAGGCATGATATCTTTCAACATTAAGTAAGTCGTCCTCACCAAAAACGGGTGTAAATTCGTGTTGCAAATAATTCGCATCAGTTACTCCAACACGAAAAGCAACTATCGTCCCAACATTACCAAATACTGCATTTTTAACTTCCTCTTCAACTTGTCCTATAAACTGATTGGCCACACAAAGACCCAATCGATACTTTCTGGCTTCAGAAAGAATTGTGGCAAAATCTGGAGTTGCAAAATTCTGGAACTCATCAACATACAAATAAAAATCTCTTCTATTTTCCATTGGAATATCTGCCCTGCTCATAGCAGCCATTAGAATTCTTGGAACTAAAATTAACCCTAAGAAATTTGAATTTTCTTCTCCCAATTTTCCTTTAGCTAGATTAATCAAAAGAATTTTTCCTTCATCCATTATTTTCCTAAAATCAAAAGAGCTTTTAGATTGACCAATAATGTTTCTGATTAGTTTATTTGTGACAAATCTTCCAAATTTAGAGGTAATATAATCAAGAACTTCCGATTTATGGAAATCGCTAGTTTGGGCAATTTGGTCAGTCCAATAACGCCTAATAATCGGGTCGGTCACCTTGGGGAGTAGCTCTTGAACAAATTTAGCATCGGTCAAAATTCTCATAATTTCAATAAAAGTTGAGCCTTCGTCACTCATTGCGGTTAACATAGCGTTTCTTACCGCATGCTCGAAACGTGGTCCCACAATCCCGGTCTTATAGGGATCGAAAAGCTTGTACATCATGTTAATTACTGCTGTTGCCGCAAAATGCTTCTGATCTTCCGTATTTGCCTCAAGAAGATTAAGCCCCATGGGGCGCTCGGTATCGCTCGGGTCAAAATAAATCACGTCTTCAGCGCGCTCGGGCGGGATAAGCTTTAGGATGTCATCAATAGCGTCTCCGTGTGGATCCATAAAACATAATCCCTTCCCTTCTTTTATATCTTGTAAGATTATGTCTTTAAGGAGTTCTGATTTGCCTGTTCCTGTTTTACCTATTACATAAACATGTCTCATTCTATCCTCTCGACCTAGATAGACCTCTTTTTTAAAACCCCTGTAGTTACTAACTCCTAAAAATTGACCCTCACTTGGAATTTGAGATGGCGCAGGAGCAGTTTTTGCATTAAGCCAATGGATATGCGGTGTTGTGATTGTTTTATTGGGAAAATGATAAATTGTTGCCAATTCCTCTGTATTTAAAATTGATGTGTGGTTGCCAAAGATGTTAAACATCGGGTGATATCTATATAAAAAGTCTTCCATAAAACCGCCTTTTCTGTGAACCTTTCGTCCTTTTAAGTTATTTAGATCCCCGGCAAATTGAGAGAAAGACCCAGAAATATTTGTTAAATGGCTTTTTGCAACTTCTTCGTTTGGAGAAACAACAACAATTCTTATACTAACTTCAAATCCAGGTTTACTTATTTTATTTTCAATAGCCTCCAAAGTTTTTGCGGGTACCGAAAACTTTGCTTTTTCAGGATCACTTTCTTGTTTTTTGGTTTCACTTATAAACTTACCGCCAGATTTTTGCCAATCGCTTTCGCTGGGTGAAATTAAAACTTGTATTGCGGCCGCCTCCCCCACCCCCATCTTTCCCAATGACGACGTTAATGAAGAAAGAGAATCGGTAGGTAAATCTTTAAAGGTTTTAAGTGGATAAAAATTTGGTTTCCCCAATTGGAAAGATTTATAGGCAACTTTACCATCTTCGGTAAAAATATTATATTCATCAATTTCGACAACCTCTGCGTCCGGATATGCGCCGTGGATTTGTTTTTCAACTAGGTCTTTTAATGATTTTTGCGCCCAAACGTAAAATCTTATATCTTCTTCTCTTGCCACTATTTCAAAAGAGACTACTGGTTGAATTGAAAATTTTTGTTTCCATCCACCTTTTTTAATCGAAATCAGGCCAGAAAACAATTGCTCCATAGCATCAATTTTAATTTCGTTATTTCTGGGAAGAGCTACTTGCATAAGCACAGAGTCTATGGAAGGCTTTTCCCTGCTTCTGTTTTTAAAAAGAACAAAAACAACATAACCAACAGCCACTAACCCAAGAACCAAAATCATGGTTAAAATTGAAAAAAGAAATATTTGGTTTAAATCAATTGGTAACATCTTGTCTTTCTTCTACTTTCCAACCAAAATGCATTGCTTTTTTAATAACCCGAATCCAAAAAGTTCCAAGCCAGCTCAATGATGATGTGATTGACCCCTTAGCCCATGAAGTTAGAGTTATTTGTGGTGCTGGAGGAGTGACTGAAATTACTTGAGTTGGAGGTGTTTGAATTAAGGGCTGTCCCCGATCACTTTTTACTTGAGCTGTAAAATTCTTTTGGACAACTTTTACACCAGTTGATTGTTGAAGAGTCTCGGGGACTATAAACTCATCAGTTCTTTCTTGGATTTGAGGCACTTCTTGTCTTGGTATTTCCGGAGTGGCAGCCATATTAAATCATTGTAACATAAGAATAAGGCTGCCTTTTCCAAACTTTTTCTTTTATTCCATCTTTGAAGTTTTGTTCACGGGCTTTCATAAACAGGTAGTCAGAAAGCCTATTTACATAGGCCAGTATATCGGGGCTGGTATGTTGTATATTGAAAAAGGCAACCAATTCTCTTTCGGCTTTACGACAAAGTGCGCGAGCATAAAAAAGAAGGGAAGCTTTGGGGCTACCTCCATAATAAATAAAGTTTTTTAATACAGGAAGGGTTCCTTCTAATTTATCAATTTCTTTTTCTAGTTTTTTGGTTTTTGATTTTGAAAACCGAAGGTTACTACCCGCCAAAATTGAGTTAATTGTAAAAAGATTACCCTGCATTTCTTCTTCCCCACCCACCATCCCCAAAAAACTATTTAACTCATCAATAGCTCCGATTGAAGCAATTTTGCATGAGGTTTTTGAGATCTTAACCAACTCTCCAGTTTTTTTATCAAAAATGCGAGTAATCCCTTTATCCCCCGTTTTTGTGTAGATAGCCACGGAGAAATTATATCAACATTCTGAGTGTCCGCAAGCATGACACTTAGCACAGCCCTCCTCATAAACAAGGGTGGAGGCGCCACATGAGGGGCAAATATCCCCGATTTTTTGTGTAGTTAAGCCAGCTGGAGCGGGTGTGGGGTCGACAGTCGCCGCCATAACAGCCCCAGCTTGCTCAACGTTTGACGGGGTAGTGTCACTTATTACCTCATTTGGTGAATGAAGATTAAATCCAAAATGAAGACCAATTGCCCTTGCTACCGCATCAGGAAGAGATCTAATTTTATTTGGGCCAAACCCAACAGATCTTCCTCCCGAAATTCCTTTAAGTTGATTCATAATTTCGCGAGCTCGCTCACGAGCCGGGAGATGATTTCCAAAACGCAAGGTTGTTGAAATTAATCTACCCAATGCCTCTGCAAGAGCAGCAACCTCGCTCCCCGCTTTACCTATCATTATAAAAACTTCAAATGGATCTCCGTTATCATCTTGATTAACTGTTATAAAAGCGGTTCCAAGGGGGGTTGCTATCCTATAAGTTGCACCATTAACCTTAAGCGGCCTATCTAAAACCAATTGTTTTGGATGGGTCTCGCCATTCTTGGTTCCCAAATTTAATACCTGTACATCTTTACTCCCATCTCTAAAAATTGTTATTCCTTTACAGTTTGTTTCCCAAGCCGTGAGATATGATTTTTTTACGTCATCAACTGTGGCATCGTGATTTAGGTTTATGGTTTTGCTTACCGCATTCTCTGTATATTTTTGAAATGCAGCCTGAACTTTAATGTGCCAATCTAGATCAATCTCATGTGCAGTTCCAAAGACGCCCCTAACATCTGCCGGAATTTCATCAATTTTTCTTACCATCCCCTGACTAGCAACTTTTTCCATTAATTCTTCTGACCAAAAACCTCGAGCCTTGGCAACTTCCTCAAATCTTGGCTCAACAAAAGTCAATTTTCTATCTAGATGTTTATCTTTGACTATGTGCTGAAAAGCGATTGCAAAAAGGGGCTCACAGCCACTTGAGGCTCCCGCAATAATAGATATTGTTCCCGTTGGAGCTATTGTTGTTACTGTTGAATTCCTCCTCGGTTTTCCATCTCTATATATCGATAGTGCCCAAAGGGGAAACGGACCACGATCAACTGCTAATTTTTCATCTTCGGCTACGCTCTCGTCAGAAATAAACTTCATGACTTTTTCGGCTAACCCTATGGCTTCATCTGAATCATATGGGATACCAAGATCTATTAACATATCTGCCCAGCCCCCGATACCAAGCCCTATTCTTCTTGAGTTATAGACTGTTTTTCTTATTTGCTCCAAAGGATATGGATTAACCTCAATTACATTGTCTAAAAACCTAACTGACTGACGAGTTACTTTTGCCAACTTTTCCCAATCAACAACTTTCTTTCCTTTTTCATTTTTAATAAAGTAACCAAGAAATATGCTTCCTAGATTACATGCATCATATGGATATAACGGTTGTTCTCCGCAAGGATTAGTTGACTCAACTGGACCAAGAGATGGAATGGGGTTTGCGCTACTCATATTTATTCTATCGATAAATATTAGTCCTGGGTCCCCTGTCTTCCATGCCCCTCCGGCGATTTCATCAAAAACATGCCTTGCTGACAGTTTCCCCATTACAGCTTTTGATTTTGGATCAATCAAATCATAGTTCTCATCTTTATAATAAGCATCCATAAATTTATCTGTAATAGCAACTGAGATATTAAAGTTGGTTATACCCCCTTGTTCTTTGCAATGAATAAATTCAAGAACATCAGGATGGTCAACTCGTAATATCCCCATGTTAGCTCCTCTTCTTTTCCCACCTTGCTTAACCTCGTTTGTAGCTGCATCAAAAACTCTCATAAACGAAACGGGGCCGGACGCAGTTCCCGACGAAGTTTTAACAATAGACCCACTTGGCCTTAATCTGCTAAAGGAAAATCCTGTCCCCCCTCCGGTTTTGTGGATTAGAGCTTGATATTTTAAAGCATCAAAAATTCCTTCCATTGAATCCTCAACTGGGAGAACAAAACAGGCAGAATATTGAAGTCCATTACCAGTTCCTGCGTTCATTAAAGTTGGAGAGTTTGGTAAAAATTCACGAGACGCCATTAGTTTATAAAAGTCTTTGGCAATTTCAGTAACTTGTTTCCCATTCTTCCCCCATCGGGCTTCGGCGGAGGCTACTTCCCATGCAACCCTCCAAACCATATCCTCTGGCGTTTCTATCAGCTCTAACTTTTCATTTTTAACTAGATATCTTTCTCCCAAAACTTTTAGCGCCTGTTCTGTCCAATTCCCTTTTGGAAGACTACCGGACATTTGAGGCCTAACTCCAATTTTCTTTTGAATTTCCTTTGTTATTTCTTCGTATGAAGGAGCCATTAGGTCGTCTAGAGAAAGAGTTGTCTGCCCATTTTTGTAGACTATTTTTTTCTTACCGACTTTGGCAAAGGTATTTTTAGTGTTACGGATTGCAAGTTTCATATATATTTCACGAATGAAAACATATTCTCATAACCTCAAAAATCGTCAACTACAAAGTTTTATATAGGAGGGGATCAAAAAAGAGCAATTTGAGGCTAATAACGTCATTTATTAATAAAATCCCAGCAGTTTTTGCGGAGATTTAATGATAAAAAAATTTGTGAGTTTTTCAAGGGTTCAAAAAAGTGAAGCGATATCCTTTATTTTTCCCCATCAAACGGGTTAATTGGCGAGGTAATTCCCTTGGAGTTTAAGGCGTTTTTGGTTTGGATGTAGATATTTTCTGAATAAATCTGTATTTTAATAATCCCCGGCTTAGCATCTTCCGGAGCTACTTTTAAAATTTCCTCAATCACCTGCTTATGTTTTAATGAAGCAGTTGCAAGTTTTATTAAATATGTTGTGTCATCTTCAAACATTGCCATTTCAAGATATTTTTCAGCTTTAGTCAAAGTCGAGAAAGCCAGTTCAGCTTTTTGTCTTTCAAATAGAGTTTTACTCATTGATAGTCTTTTATCAGCGAAGAGCAAGCTCAGTTCTGCTCTTCGTAAATGGTTTTTGGTTAAAGTTAACCAAACCTTGTCACGAATGGCTTTTAAAAACCAGAATGAGCTATCTGGTAAAATTCTTCCAGGGTAAGGTAAAATGTAGTCTACTGTAATTTCCTGGGTTCCTAATGTTGGTTGGCTTGAAGGAGAAGGGGCGGCAAATGCGTAATGGGGAGAGGCTGACTCCAAAACCGAAATTGAAAGAATTGCAAAGGCAATGGCAAAAGTCGTAAATCCGAGTAAATATTTCCTCATTATGGGTAATGATAATACTACTTATTTACTCAAACGGTGTCAAGCAAAAACACCATCCTCTATATATTTTTTAATTAAGGACTGGTATGGAATATTTATTGCGTTTGCTTTTTCCTTAACCCTGTTAAGCAAATAGTCAGGAACCCGAATCGAAATCGGGTGTGAAGTTGGTTTCAAATTAGGAAAACTGACAGGAACAAAATCGGATGGTTCGAAATACTCCGATAGATCTAATTTTGCCCAGAAGTCTCTCTCCTCATCTTCGTTTTCAAATTTTGGCAGCTTAAGTTTTTTTAACATATAGTCTCACCTCCTTTACTTTACTAATATCCCTGGCTAAGATTATTCTTACTTTCTTACCTCTCATTGTAAAAACTACATATAAGAGTCTTTTTTCTTTTGTCTTACCTAAAAGTATAAATCTCTCCTCTTTGGCCGAATGGAATCTATCTTTAAATATGATTCGCTTCTCATCAAAAAAGGATTCCTCCGATTTTCGATCCTCAACCCGATGACTACCCAAATTCTTACCTATATTTCCCTTGTTCCATTCAAATTCAATCGGCTCCCTAATTACAACCATGTATATACTGCATTATACACACCGATTGAGGTTTGTCAAATTATCGAAAAAGTATAATGGGCCATTGCCAAAGGACATGGAGAAGAATCGAAGATAAAATGTTTCTTGTTCTTGCAAATACAAAGGCGGAACCGATTCCAAAAATAGTCGTGAGAATGAGATAGAGTATGGCCGCACCCATGTCTAATTTCCAGACAAAAAATGTTACAGGAATGTGTACCAAAGCCCAAACAAGGCTTGTTAGAATATTCGCACTCCACTCCCGACCCAGTACATACCAGATTCTATTAAATAGGTACCCCCTAAAGGCCACCTCCTCCGAAAACGCTGTAGCAAAAGATAGACCTAAAGACTTCATGAATGGCAGGTCACCTATATTGGCTCCAAAATTAAAACCTTTATATTTGACATAATTAATTACCAAAGCTTCCATCACAAAAACTGCCCCAAGCCCTAACGATAAATAAATTGCAGGAAAAAGATTTTTTAAAGTAAAACCCAGGGAATCCAAACCCAAACGTTCTTTTCCAAGAAGAATGATAACAGGAATAAGCCAAACAATAGGTTTAATAAATAGTTCCTCGATCTCCTCCGGAAGCTGGAAAAGAAAGCGGTAAAATCCCCATACCACCAATAAGTATACGGCAAGAATAGTCGAATGTTTGATTAAAACAGTTTTACTTGGCATTAACTAATATTACACTCTTTAAAGGACTGATCAATTGCATCAATCACTAGCCCTATTCTCTCTTCGGCCTGCTTAAGCGTTATTGCATTCGTTTCATTGGGAAACCAGTGGAAAATTAAGTTACGAGAAAGTTTCCAAGTCTCCCAGAGTTTGTCGGCGAGATCAACTCCTCCACAGAACTTAACAATTTTATTATAAATCCCCTCCTTCATTAACTCTTTAGATAATGATGGATTTAAAGCCCGACCTATTCTAAAATGCTTGCCATAGTACTCGGTTTCGGTAATAAATTTCAAATCTAAAAACATCTTTTTTAAAAAACCCTCATACGCCTTTGCTGCTGGAAAAACCACAAATGAATAATCATGAAATTCTTCTTTCCAGTTTTGAGTTTTTTCTAAGAGGAAAAGTGATTCACTAATTAGCCCCTGAAGGTCTTCTTCGAGATAGCTCCACCAAATCTTTTTTTCTAGTGCTTTCATACAGTATAATTTAGCCCATGCGAACATTTTTTGCAAAGTTTAAGGAAAGTCTTAAAACCAGGTATGGTAAAAAACGCGCCGTCTTTTTCTCAATCATCATATCACTATCTCTCTACTTGTTCTGGGGAATTCCACTCCCCACCAAGCTTTCATCTCCCGACATTCCAGTTTCAACCAAACTATTTGATAGAAATGGAAAGTTAATTTATGAAATTTATTCGGAAAAAAGAAGGTCACCACTTGATCTTTCCGAGATTCCTGACTACGTTAAAAGGGCAACTATTGCAATTGAAGATAAAGATTTTTATAAACACAGAGGGTTTTCTTTTACGGGAATTGCTAGAGCTATATATAAAATTTCTTTCAAAAGAAAGCTTGAAGGAGGCTCGACTATTACCCAACAACTTGTCAAAAACGCACTCCTTACCCCAGAAAGGACTATTAGAAGAAAACTTCGAGAATTTTTGCTTACTATAATAGTTGAAGGGATATACACAAAAGATCAAATTTTGGAAATGTATTTAAACCAAATCCCCTACGGTGGAACCGCATATGGAATTGAAGCTGCTTCCGAAACTTATTTTGACAAAAGTGCCAAGGATCTAAACCTTGCAGAAGCTGCGCTTATTGCCGGTCTTACCCAAGCCCCAAGTAAATATTCACCTTTTGGGTCACGGCCAGAGCTCGCCCGTGAACGCCAAAAAGAAGTCTTAAAGCAAATGGTGGAAACCAAGTATATTACTTCTCAAGAGGCTGATAAAGCGGGGGGCGAGGAACTTAAGTTCACCAAAACAGTACCACCCAGATCTCCTCACTTTGCGCTTTGGATAAAAGAAATTTTAGCTGAAAAATATGGGGAGCGTATGGTTGAACAGGGGGGATTAAGAATAACAACAACTCTTGATCTTGACCTCCAGGATTTTGCCCAACAAGCAGTAGCTTCAGAGGTTGCCAAACTAAAAAAACAGAGAGTTGGAAATGGTGCGGCAATTGTAACAAGACCAAAAACTGGAGAAATATTAGCAATGGTGGGGAGCAAAGATTATTTTGCAGAAGATGAAGATGGGAAAGTGAATGTAATTTTGGCCAAAAGACAGCCAGGTTCATCAATTAAACCAATAAACTATGCTCTAGCCATCCGGGATGAGAAAATCACACCATCAACTCCTTTAGCAGATGTCCCCACTTGTTTTATTGTCATCGGCCAAGAACTATATTGTCCTAAAAACTATGATGGAACATTCCATGGAGTAGTTCAAGCCCGTTTTGCATTAGGGAACTCGTATAATATCCCAGCCGTTAGGATTTTAGCATTAAACGGCCTTGAAAATTTTGTGGAATTTGCAAGAAGTATGGGCCTTACAACCTTAGTTGACCCCAAAAATTACGGATTGTCATTAACTCTTGGTGGCGGAGAGGTTAGGCCATATGACATGGCTGTTGCCTTTGGTGTTTTTGCTAATCAAGGAATCAAACAAGATCTGTTTCCCATTTTAAAAATCGAGGATTATAAAGGTAAAGTTCTTGAAGAAATTGATGTAAATAAAATAGAACTATCGGGAGAGCGTATCTTAGCCCCAGAAGTGACCTATTTAATAAGCCACATCCTTCTTGATAACAATGCCCGCATACAGGCTTTTGGACCGACTTCCTTCCTAAACGTTTCAGGACACCCAGAGGTCTCCGTCAAAACAGGAACCACAAACGATAGGCGCGACAATTGGACCATTGGATACACGCAATACGTCGTTGTCGCCACCTGGGTAGGCAACAACAATAACACCCCAATGGGTGGAGCTGTTTCGGGGGTTTCTGGAGCATCCCCTATTTGGAACAAGATAATGAAAATGGTTTTAGATAAAGCCGAGAAAGGAAATTATGACAAAGCTGATGATGGACACGCCTGGCCTAAACAGCCTTCAGATATTGTCGGAGCCAATATCTGCGGGGATACGGGTAATACATCATCCCCAAATCCAGACGGGACCCCCACATGCCAAACTAGATTTGAATATTTTATGAAGGGTTTGGTTGGTGCAAGAGTTGAATCTGGAAGGAATGACATGCAAATAGATAAAACTAACGGGCAACAAATAGGCCCAGATACTTTGCCTGAAAATATTGAGGTACAGAATCACCCATTCATTCTTGACCCACTTGGAACTTTGGTGTGCACAGATTGCCCAATAGCCTCATCCTCTGCCACAATTCGATATCCCCTCAGGTAAATGGTACAATTCGCCGATGGCGAAGAAAACCAGAAAAGTTAGCTTTGTAAACCCTGCATCCCGTACTCTGGGAGCCCTTGGGAGACCTTTCTACCTCCTGCTTTCCCGGCTGGTTTTAGTTATTGTTTTTATCCTCTTCCTAACCGGCCGTACTGTAAGAATTATTCTGAAGAGTAGGATTCGGATCCACTGGAAAAATAAAATTTTCCCATTTTTTTTGTTCTTCATTTCTCTAGTTTTTAGTTTTTGGTTTTTCATTCTTCGGGGGCTTCCCTCTCCTCAAGAACTAACCAATAGACAAGTTGAGGTCTCAACTAAAATTTATGATCGAAATGGAGTTTTGCTTTATAAAATATATAAAGATAAAAATCGAACCATCGTAAGTCTTGATCAAATCCCTCTTCATGTAAGGCTGGCCACTTTGGCCGCTGAAGATGCTGAATTTTATGACCATCCTGGGTTTTCGATAAAAGGAATATCTAGAGCCATAAAGCAAAATTTGAAATCAAAAGAATTACAAGGAGGCTCGACCATTACCCAACAGTTAGTTAAAAATGCTCTTTTAACTCCAGAGAGAACTTTTTTAAGAAAAATTCGCGAAATAGTGCTTTCCATAAGAGCCGAGCTGGCTTTCACCAAAGATCAAATTTTAGAGATGTATTTAAATGAGATTTCATTCGGAGGCACTGCCTATGGAATTGAAGAGGCATCTTATGAATATTTTGGTAAAGGCGTTGGTGAAATTAATCTCGCAGAAGCAGCTTTTTTGGCAGGTTTACCTCAAAGCCCAACTAAATATTCCCCTTTTGGACAAAATCCAGATCTAGGCTTTGCCAGACAAAAAGAAGTCTTGCGACTAATGAGAATTAATAGGTTTATTACACCCGCCCAAGAGGAAAGTGTATTAAACCAGAAACTGATTTTTGCAATAAATATAACCCAGATAAAGGCTCCGCATTTTATATTCTATGTAAGGCAGGCTTTGGTAGATATTTATGGTGAGGAAATGGTTGAAAGAGGCGGTTTGGAGGTTACTACATCTTTAGATTTTCAAATTCAAGAACTCGCCGAGAAAGTTGTGAAGAGTGAGATGGAGAAGCTCAAAAATCTACATGTAGGTAATGGCGCCGCCATTATTATGGACCCTAAAAACGGTCAAGTTTTGGCAATGGTGGGATCAAAAAATTATTTTAATATTGAAAATGATGGACAAGTCAATGTAACTACAAGCTCAAGGCAACCCGGAAGCTCTATTAAGGTTATAAATTATGCCTACGCTCTATCGAACGGATATAGTCCAGCTACTATCTTGGATGACTCACCTATTGCCTATGCAGTTCCAGGACAACCCTTATATTCTCCTAAAAATTACGACGGTCAGTTTAAAGGACGTATGACGACAAGAGTCGCCCTAGCCGAGTCTCGAAATATCCCAGCTGTAAAGATACTGGCCTCGTATGGGGTTGCCAAAATGATTGATCTAGGGCAAAAAATGGGAATAACTACGTGGGACGACACTTCTAGATTTGGCCTTTCTTTGACTCTGGGTGGAGGCGAAGTGAAACTCATCGAGCTAGCCCAAGTTTATTCGACTATTGCAAATTATGGACAAAGACCAGAGATTGTCTCTATCCTACAAGTCAAAGATTATAAGGGAAATCTATTAGAAGAATCAAAAGTACCACAAATATTAGAAGTAATAGACAAAAGAGTTGCTTATATGCTTACAGATATTTTGAAAGATAACTACGCTAGAGCCGGTGAGTTTGGCCTCAATTCATATTTAGTAGTTAAAAACCACCCCGAGGTTGCCGTTAAAACCGGAACAAGTAATGATTTGAGAGATAATCTTGCAGTCGGATTTAACAAAGACTATTTAGTGGCAGTTTGGGTGGGCAATAACAACAACTCTCCGATGGCGAGAATTGCTTCAGGTATAACGGGGGCTTCACCAATTTGGAATAAAATTATGTCTGCGCTTCTTTCAGATAAACCATCGCTTGACTGGAAAATTCCGGATGGGTTAATAAAAATAAATTGCGAAGGAAAAAGTGAATGGTTCCTAGAAGAAGATCAAAACAAAACTAAATATTGCCTTCCGTCTGTAAATCCCGATACAAAAGATAATAAGGTAAAAGAAAAAGTCCCCCAAATATTGTAGTTATTAATGTGCCAACTTTTGGCAAAAAAGAAAACCCAATTTGGACAATAAGTGTAAAAAGTACAAGAACTGAAATCTGGCCGACAATCTTCCAAAATTTACCTTTTGTAAGATTCTTGCTTTGTCTAAGTGACTCACTAATCCCATATCCTTTATCTACAGTCCCCCAAAGTGCAAAGGCATACCAAATTGAGAAAATTACTCCTGGAATAATTAAAAGAATTAGTCCTCCAATAACGATTAATCCTACTATAAAGCTAGTCAAAAAAAACTTCCATAAATATTTCAATGAAGTTTTATATGTATCCTTAAATTCAAATACTCCACCACCAACTACGCGCTTTACTGCCTCATAGCTTGAAGCCTGCACCCAAATGCCAATTGGAAAAAGAATAAGTGATGGAAATGAGAAAATCCACAGTCGATTATTTTCAGTAACAACGCCACGGTTTGTAATCACAAAACCGAATATAAAAGATGCAAGTCCTAGAACAAAAGCTACAGAATAAATCTTAAAAAGATAAACCATGTTTTTCTGTTCAAAAAATATCGTTATCGATTCTTTTATATATTTCATATATGTCTTATTTACTCATTCCATCATACACCAGACGGGATAATTCTGGAAATATTTCATCCGCTTCTTTTTCAACAACTCCCTGGGTCATTATTACAACAATATAGGGTTTACTTGCGTAAACGATACCAGCATCGTTAACGGCATGAATTTCTCTGCCATATTTATGTACGACCTTAACTTCTTCTGGGAGACCTTTGGGAAGCCAGTCTTCATAGATAGTATCAACCATAAATTCCATAAAAGGTTCACTTTTAAATTTCTTAAAAAATTCTCCGACCTCCTTTGGTGTGGTAGTATTGTCTTCTATGGAGGTATGTATCATCCCCAGATTCTTTATAAAACTCTCCAGTTTGACTTTACCAAATTTAACAACCAGTTCGTTAAAAACTGCATTATCGCTTCTTTTTCCCATAGCTTCGATCTTTTTGTCATCTACTTTATCCTGCGCGTAAAGCATAACTGGAAGTTTGATTAAAGAAGCTGCTTGCATTAGCTTATTTTCATCGATTCCAAAAGAATAGCCACTTTCCAAATCAATTACATATAGGGCATATGTTCCCGATAAATTTTTAGTCTTGTCTTCAAAAGTTTTGGTTATTTCAAAATACTTATTATTCTTATTTCCCACAACGATAATTTGTTCACTAAAAATATTTTTAAGATCAAATTTAAATTTAGGCAATCCAGGCAATTTAAAATCCCTGGCGCTAAGAGCTAAAATGGCTGAAGTAAAAATTGTAACTAAAAAAATCGTCAAAACAATATACCTTTCGCGTTTCCCCCATGGTTTTGGGGGTTCAACTCTTTTTTTACGGTTTTCTGGTTTCAAATCATGAATCCTGCCCCGTGAAGTCTCGTATGAAGTAGGGTCGTCTTCATATTCTTCTTCATCTCTTCTTTTTCCAAACATCGCCATATGTAAATGTTATCATTTAAGAGTATGGAATCGCCACAAGCAGTAATAGAGGAACCAAAACTGAAATCGGAGAATATGCGCCGACACTTCCAAAAATCGCCTATGAAATAGACTTAATGGTTAATGACTCAAAGCGAAATGATAACCATTCTCTATTCGATTTTGGTCTTCAGGGCTTGGGCAACCCTTTTGAGGGTTTATTTTCGGCGGGAAGGCCAAACCTCTTCGTTAACCAAGTTTTGCGGCTTTGCACCCGAGAGCGCGTCAAGAATCGCGGCAACTGCCAGTTCTCCCATTTTATTTCTAGCCTCCCAAGTTGCCGAGGCAATATGGGGTGTTAAGATAACATTTGGCATAGCAATAAGCTCGGGGCTAATTTTTGGTTCGTTATCGAAAACATCCAGAGCCGCTCCAGCCAAATGTCCGTTTTTTAAGGCCTCAACTAAATCCGGTTCAGAAACGACCGGCCCCCTTGCTGTATTAACCAAAAATGCGCCTTTTTTCATTTTTGAAAGGGTTTCTTTATTAATCATGTGTCTGGTTTCCTCGGTCAGTGGAATATGCAACGTCACAAAATCACTTTCGGAAAGAAGTGTATTAAGAACACTGGCATCGTCCGTATGTTTAAAATAAAGAAGCCTCATATTGTATCCCTGAGCGCGCCTGGCAACCATCGTCCCTATTCTTCCCAAACCAACTATTCCCAGGGTTTTTCCAATCAAATTTGTACCCAAAAAAAGGTCCGGCTCCCAACCTTTATAACCACCCTTTCCCGCAAAATATCCCCGATCCCTGATAAACTCATCTGATTCAACTATCTTTCTGGCAAGAGCCAGAATAAGTGCCCAAGTATGTTCGGCAACAGCCTCGTTGACCTCATCACAGGGGGTATTGGCAACAACAATCCCTCTATCGCTTGCGGCCTTGATATCAATATTGTCATATCCAACCGCATAGTTTGATATGACCTTAAGTCCAGGTCCTGCCGCATCCATCAAATCTCCGTCAACCCTGTCAGTTAATAGGGTCAGAAGTGCGTCCGAATCTTTGATTTTCTCCAAAGGCTCCACCACTAAAACCTCGTACCCGACATTTTTTAGCTTTTCCAGGTGTTCTCCAGGGATCTGTTTGGTTACAAATATCTTCATCTTAGGGCTCGAGGCGTTTTATCCAATTAAATTTATTTAACCCTTTATCATACGAATAAACTTTACTTATTTCCATTTCCTTAACTAAAAACATATTAAGACAATCTGTCCAATCAACATTGTTATTCTTATAATAATCAATACAATTTATTAAAACATTTTTGTTTTCTATTTCAATCTTTGAAGATAAAATAATTTTCAAACACTTAGTTACAATGTCTCGTTCCATTTCGTAAAAAGATCTCAAAACCCATTCTACTTCTGAAAATACCAAAATATTTGTAGTTAAAGAATTATCCGAATCTGCTAATTTTTTACAGAGATCTGATTTTTGGCCTCGCCTTGTAAAAATCTCAATAAAAATATTTGTATCTACAAATTTATTTGTCATATTTTTTAGCTAAGCGATTGGCTTCGAGTTTTTTCGCTAGCTCTATAATTTGAAGTGTTGTATATTTTTTAGACATTGGGTGATCGGCTAAAACACCCTGCAAATCATCCCAGGTAGATTCCTTTTCTAGAATTACTGAATTATCCTTAACTTTTGCCCACAATTTACTTCCCTTACTTAAACTTAAAAGTAACACCATTGATGAAGGTAGGGTTATCTGGTTTTTAGATGAAACGGTAACAACAGCATTCATTCCTTACTTTATATCATCTCCCTTACTCTCTGTCAATAGACTTACTAGAATTGCTCTACTTTTACCCCACTACTTTTTGCCCGCTCCAGCCAAACAGGCATGTCCTCTTGCTTTAAAAGTCCTTTTTGAGCTCCAGTATAACCAATCACAGACGCTGAATTAACAGTCCCCCAAATTAAGGCTTCATCGATAGTCTTGCCTTTAATCAGAGCCGACAAACACCCAGATCCAAATGCATCTCCCGCCCCGGTTCGCTCATATGCATCAACCGGAAGAACCGGACATTTTAAAAAAACTTGTTTATTGTAAGCAAAGACGCCGTTGCCCCCATCAGTAATAATTGTGACCTTAGACCCCAAATTTGAGACTGCAATAAGTAGCTCTTTCTCTTTTCCTTGGGATTTCCCAAAGTTGGTGAGGGATTCTGCCTCCTCTCTGTTGACAAAAAACGTGTCAGTTAATTTTAAAATGTTTCCAATTACTTCAAGGCCACTTTTTAGTTGCCACGATCCTGGGTTAAAGGCAAGTTTTATGTTTGGGTTTTTAATCAACCATTCGGTAACGTGATTGTAAAACGGCCTAAAACTTTCACCAAGTGATGTCAAGTAAACCCAAGGTGAAGTTGGTAGGGCAACCAGAAACTCGTAACTCCTTGGTGGATAATAAACAAAAATAGTCCTTTCACCCCCATAACTAATAATTGTTGAGTAGGTTGAAGTGGTAGATGGTTGTTGAACAATAAATGTAGGATCCACACCCTCTTTTTTAATTCTTTCAACTATTTGGTTGCCAACATCATCATCCCCTATTGTTAAAACAATGGCCGTTTTAATACCAAGTCTTGTTGCTCCAACTGAATTATTAGCGGCATTTCCACCCATAGAGAATTCCATGTTTTTGACAGGAATCTTGGCGCCATATTTAAAGGCCACAAAACATTCCTTTGTGTCAATTCGACAAAGCTCCTCGCTCTCTGTTGGAGTCAAGAAAACATCAATGGTTGCGTCCCCTACCGACAGCAAGTCTGGATTCATAATTTTCCCTCCCTAGCCAAACTGACTTCTTTCAACTTTGCAAGAAAAATGGCTTGAGCTGTGTTAATATTTTCAGCTTTTCCGGACCAAACCTGCAATGCTTCGGTCTGTAGCGCCCGAGCGAAGGAAAATGATAAATTCCAGGGACAATCACTTTTTCGCTTAATAATTTCGTTTAAATTTGTTATTGCCATATCTGAACTTTGTCCACCAGAAAGAAAAACTATTCCGGGAACCTCCCTAGGGACTGCTTTTCTTAAGACCCTAAGAGTTGCTTCTGCAACTTCTAGTGGTTCTGCTTTTAAACCATTATCCTGTCCCGGAAGAATCATATTTGTTTTTAAAATTACTTGATTTAAATTTATATTTTGACTTTTTAATTTCTCGAAAAGTAAATTCAAAACATCAAAAGTTATTTCAGCACATCTTGTGGTTGTATGGATGCCCTTCATGGAAACTTCCGGCTCCATTATTGGAACAAGGTTGTTTTCAATAGAAATTTTGGTATAAGAAACCAGTCTATTTAAATTTTCTTCCAAAAAATCTTTTGTTGGGTAAATGTCACCAATCTTAAATACTGCTCTCCATTTTGTAAATTTGAGTCCCATTCCAGAATATTCTTTAAGACGACCATCTAGTCCACCAAGCCCCAATGTCACCTCTCCATCGCTACTTGCAAACTTTTCTCCTCCAAGGTCTACCTTTATTCCAGGAACAATTCCCAATTTAACCAAATGTTCTGGGAAACTCAAACCACTATCTAATTTTTGTCTCACGGTCTCGTCATAAAATATCACCCCACTAATAAAATTTTCCACTCCGGGGGTGATCAAAAGCATTTGCCTATAAATTCGATCAAGTTCAGGGGTTGAAGTCAAACCAACTTCTGCAAATTTTTTGCTAATAGTATTTTTACTCCAATCGAGTGCCAGAAGTCCTTTGTTGGTTGCTAAAAGTTTTTGAATTGTATCATTCATATAGGCAGTATTCCATTTATTAGTGTACAATAATTACATGGAACCTGAAACACCAGTTGAAGCAAATGTTCCTAGCCAGATTCCAGATTCACATTGGATAACAATCTTAGCCATGGCTTTATTTGTGGTCGCTTCCCTCTCCGTCGTTGCCTTTTTATATTCCCAAAACCAACAACTTAAAAAAATGCTGGCAAGTTACCAAATAACTCCAACACCGACTTCGTCCGCAAGTATTCCTTCAACTTCCATACCGGTAGCTACAGCTACTACAGCTGCCAGTTTAAAACCGGGTTGGAAACTCTACCAAAATGAGCAGTACAAGTTTGAATTCTCACATCCCTCATCTTATAAAGTCTTAACAGACGCAGAAAACCTATACGGCTGGCCGAAAGCGATACTTCTACTTTATAAAGGAGGCCAGTCCTACGATTTGGCAGTAGAAATATGGAATACGGAAGCCGAATATAAAGCTAAGTATACAGATACTTCAACTTATAATGTTTTCAAAACCAAAGATGGCAAGTTCATTACACTTCTAAATGCCAATAAAGACGCCGAAGTTGCCGAAATAATCTCAACTTTTAAGTTTACTGATTAAATCTTCTTTGAGTGTTTTTTGAGTCAAAAAAATTATTCCACTTTCTTCATTACAATGGATTTACCATCAGGAGTTACATCCATTGAGACTTTTGTTCCTTCTTTTATATCCAACTCGTCACATATTTCTTTTGGAATAATCAAACAAAGTTTACCTTTATATTTTATAACTTTGGATGTATAAATTTTACGCATGTAATTCTGTTTCAACCCCTCGGGCAATATATTGCTTCATCAAGGTCTGATATGGCATATCTTTTTTATTAGCAATAACTTTAACTTTAGCCAGCAAACTGGTTGTAACCCTTAATGAAATTGGCTTTTTAGTTAATTGTAGGTTCGGAAATATAGTCCTTTTTGCTTTTGACCAGTCTATATAATCAACGGAGGAATGAGTATCCCAAAACTTCCTCTCTTCATCTTCATTTTTGAATTTCGGTAAAATTTTTAATTTCTTTTTCATATATTTATATTATCAGCTTTCCTCACAATCACTCTCCTAACCGCATTTTCAATGTACTTTGAGGTTAAACCGTGTTTTTCCCACAACTCTTTCCAATCGCGGGCAGATTCTCCAAAAGAATCGTGAACTCCAATAAATTCAATTGGAACCGGATGTTTTTTGGCCAAAAATTCGGCAATAGCGCTCCCCAACCCCCCAGCAATTTGATGCTCTTCGCAGGTTACGATTGCACCGCAAAGTTTTGCGGCTTTTAATATTCCCGCCTCGTCCAGCGGTTTAATTGTATGAGAGTTAATTACCATTACGTCAATTTCCTGGTTTTTTAAAATTTTAGAGGCATCTAAAGCTTCAGCTAAAATCGGCCCACAACCAATTATTGCCACTTGAGGTTTCTCTGCATACTTTAAAACGTTTATTTTTCCAATCTCGAATTCTTGCCCCGCGGAGCCTTGGCGAAGTGGGGTGGAAATGACAGGTGATTCTTGTCTAGATAGACGAAGATAACTTGGCTTTCCATTACCAGCGACTGCGAGAGTGGCTTTTTTTGCTTCCTCGTAATCACAAGGAGAAATCACAACCATATTTGGGATTACACGCATTAAAGCAATGTCCTCAAGAGATTCATGAGTAGCACCATATGGGGCGGCACCAAAACCAGCATGAGCTCCAACAATTTTTACTGGTAAATTGTTTAATGCAGCAGTCACTTTTATTTGCTCAAAAGTACGCCCCGGAGAGAAAACAGCATAAGTTGTGGTAAAGGGAATCTTCCCAGCAATAGCCATTCCAGCAGCTACTGTTACAAGGGATTGTTCAGCTACCCCCACTTCAAAAAATCTTTCAGGAAATTTTTCTTTAAATCCCTCAGCACGGGTGGACTCCCCCAAATCAGCTGTTAGTACAACAACATCTTTATTTTTCTCACCAGCCTCTATTAGGCCTATTCCGAAGCCGTCCCTAACAGATTTTAATATCATTTCAATTCCTCCATAGCTTTTTTGTACTGCTCTTTATCAGGCGCTTTTGCATGCCAATCTGGATTAGCTTTCATAAAACTTACCCCTTTTCCAAAAATAGTATTTGCGATAATTACACAAGGGTTGTCAACAAAAGATTTCGCTTTTTCAAATGCTTGAAATATTTCTTCAAAATTATGTCCATCAATTTCAACTGTCTCCCACCCAAATGATTGATATTTGGAAGCCAAGGAACCCAAAGGCATTATTTCATCTGTGGTTCCCTCTATTTGAATGTTATTTTTATCTACTATTAAAGTTAGATTTGAGAGTTTGTATTTATTTGCAAAAGAAATAGCCTCCCAGGTGTTACCTTCATTATGTTCTGCATCACTTACCATGCAATAGACTTGAGAATCTCTTTTAATAGCAGCGTATCCCGCGGCTTGAGCAAGCCCCAATCCAAGTGGTCCAGATGTATTCTCAACCAAAGAAAGTTTTGTTCTTTCAGGGTGACCCTGAAGTGGAGAACCAAGCTTTGCATAGGTTAACAGCAAATCTTTATCAACCAAACCAGCCTCAATCATTACAGAGTACCAAGCTGGGCAAACATGGCCATTAGAAAGAAAGAATTTGTCAGACTTTTCCATTCCTCCAAAATAAAGAGCTACTAAAAGCTCTGTGGCAGATAGTGACCCCCCAGGATGCCCACTTCCTGCGGTGTAAATCATATCGACAATATCTTTTCTGACTTGTAGCGCTTTTTTTTCTAATTCATTTTGTGAAGGCTTTATCATATTCATCATTTTTTCCATCATTATTATGATCTCTCCCAGATATCTTTTCCTCAAATTTTTTAATTGCAACTAGCGCCTCCTCTTTTGTGGTAACTATTTCAAATACCCCAAGCTCTGTGTTGTCTATATTCATATTTTTTCTAAATACATCAATTATTTCTGCCCAAAAAGAACCAAAAAGAAGAAACGGTTTGTGGTGGCCGTAATAAAGTTTAGCTAGAACCCAGGCTGTTCCAAATTCGCTTATGGTTCCACTTCCCCCTTTAAATATAATAAAAATATCCCCATTTTCCATTAACTTAAACATGCGATCAATATAGTTTGTTGTAATAACTTCCTGGTCAGGAACATTGCCAATATATTTTCCTTCAAATCCTGGGGCGTTGGTTGGATCAAAAGTTACCGTAATTGTCTCTCCATTTGCTTTTTCGGCTCCAGAGGTAGCAGCTTCCATTACTCCTGATCCACCGCCATCAACTATAGCATAACCTTCGCTGGCCAAAAGCTCTGCGGTATCAAATGCTTCTTTATAAGTTTCATCGGCTTCGCTAATATCAGCATCTCCAAAAAATGCAACATTTTTAATATAGTGTTTTCCTGAATATTTAGTTATCTCGTCCATAGGATAATGAAATTGGATCTGTTGGCGCTTTATTGTTATCTAGTGTACGACCTATACGTATCACTTGCTCCACAAGGCGGTTCGCGTAACCCCATTCGTTATCATACCAAGCAAAAACTTTAACTAAATTTCCCGCAACTACTTGCGTTAAAGGCAAATCAACTATTGCAGACTCACTTCTTCCAATAATATCGCTTGAAACTAAATTGCCCTCGGAAACCGCAACTATTCCCTTGTATAAGGAATTTTGTATAGCCTCTTTAAATGCATTATTTACATCATCTACTGTTACATTTTTCTTTAATACCATAGTAAAATCAGTAATTGATCCAGTTGCCGTCGGCACCCTTAAACTCATTCCATCAAACAAACCTTTAAGTTCTGGTATTGTTTCTGTTGTCGAAATTGCGGCACCAGTCGAAGTTGGAATAATATTTTGACCAGCAGCCCTTGCCCTTCTTAAATCTTTATGTGAACCATCTTGTAAATTTTGGTCATCTGTATAAGAGTGAACCGTTGTCATCGTTGCTTTTTCAATTCCAAATTTAGAGTGAAGAATAGAGGCAACGGGAGCTACACAATTTGTAGTGCAAGAAGAACTTGAAATAACATATGGCTTTCCTTGCCCTTCCGAAGCTTTATGCGAAGGAGGGTCGTTAACTCCGATAATATAAGTTGCAACGTTTTCCCCTTTCGCTGGAGCTGAGATTACCACTCGTTTGGCTCCCCCAATTGCGTGTTTTTTTGCCCCCTCCTGATCTGTAAACTTTCCTGTAGCTTCAATTACAACATCAACTTCATACTTTCCCCAAGGAATTTTGGCAGGATCTTTTTGGGCAAGAATCGGAACCTTTACATTTTTTTCGGATACCATTAGTGTTCCTATTTCTGGTTCCTCGTCTGTTACTAATTCTGGTTTTCTATATTCCTCACTCTTCACTCCATATTCAAATTGTCGGTATATAGTATCAAAATTCGTTAAATGTGCCCAACCGGCCGTGTTCATACTCCCCGAGGTGTTTATAGCAACAAAAGAAACTTCATTAGAATGCTTAAGAAGTCCAATGCGAAAAGCGAGCCTACCTATTCTTCCAAATCCGTTTATTCCTACTTTAACCATGTGAGCAGTAAACTTAAGTTTACACTATTTTTTCTTCATCATCATGGCGTAAATTCCCCAAAGCGCTGATGCTAATACTAGTAGGTAAATAAAACTGACCAACATTGGGAATCCACCTAAAACACTACCGACTAAATCAAATCCGGCAACGCTCTTCAAACCTACCTCCAATGCTCCAAAAACAACTAGCCATTTTGAAAATGTCTTTAATTTCATTAAAATCACCCCCCACTAAGAGATAGCTCCTTTGGAGCATCTCATGTGGCCACATTGGATGCTTTAGCTATCCAATAGTGGCGTTATAATTTTTCATTCTATTATTAATATATCTTCTACCCCAAGCAGTCTTTAAATAAATTTCTCTATGTAAGGCATCAGTTTTATTCAAACAAGCTTCGTAATAAATAATGTCAAATGGCCTTCTTAATTTAGTCGAAATAACCATACCTAAATTGTGTCTTTTGAAACGCTTACGTAAATCATTTGAAAACCCAATATATAACCCCCTATTCTTCCTGCTTTGCAAAACATAGACGCAATACACAAAACACCCTTCTATTATTTATGATCCTTTGTCATTAAGGTGTCAAGGCTTCGATTCCAGGCAGAGTCTTGTTTATCAAAAACTCAATCATCGCTCCTCCACCAACAGAAATCCAATCGAACTTATGGCTAATGGCTAATTGACTAATGGCTGATTCCGTATCTCCCCCACCTGCAATTTTATAAGCGGACGATTTTGCGACTGCTTCAAAGATTTCTGTTGTCCCCTGTATATGTCCTTTGTCTTCATACTTTCCAAGAACCCCAGCTAGTATTATTGTTCCCGCTTTTTCTATTTCTTTTTTAAATCTTTCGATTGTATTAAGTGTTATATCTTCTTTATCCATTGTTAAATTACCTATAACCATATTGCCATTTTGAGTTCTGACACTTTCCAATGCTCCATCCCCAAAATGCTCCGGCAAACGCCCTCCGACCAAAACCTTGTCATAAACTTTTGCAAGTTTTTTTACCATCTCAATTTTATCCTCTTTAATTCCGCTAATTAATACTACAATTGGTTTTTCAAATTCTTTATCAAGAACTTCTATCTCTTTTTCAAATCTTAAGCCCATGGCGTGGGGTAAAATTTTTGGTAAACCCACAATTGAAGCATGGTTTCTGTGTGATGAAGCAAACGCATCATTAACATAAACGTCTCCCAAACTAGCAAGCTTCTCAGCGAAGCCAAGGTCATTTGCTTCTTCACCAGGATCAAAACGAAGATTTTCATGGACTTTTGCCCCCCATTTATTAAAAATTGTCTGAAAAGGTTTTAGAGATAAACTTTCGTCAATGGACGGTTTACCGGCCGTAGCCTCGAGCGAAGGCCGGCCCTTGTGAGCTAAAATTATGATTTCAGAAGCTCCTTTTTCTTTTAAAAAATCTAGAGTTTCAAATGAAGACTTAACTCGTAAGTCCTGTGGATCTGGTTTCGTATCAAGATCAAGTCTTACCAAAGCTCTTTTACCGGAAACGTCAATGTCTGCAAGTTTGGGTAGATTCATAATTTAAGTCTACCCTCTTGACAGGCTTCAAGCAACATTATACAATCTGTGTAATTAGACAAATTTATCAAACATGTTAAAGACAATATCCGCATATGAGGCCAGAAAGAACTTCGGGGAGTTAATGAACCTGGCCTATTACAACAATTACGAAATTGTGGTTGAAAAAATGGGTAAGCCCATGATTAAGATTACAAAGGCTCCTGTGAGCCTCACTCTCGAAGAAAAAATAGCCAAATATGCCGGAGCTTGGAGCAATGAGGACACCAAAAAAATAAGGGGGTCTATGACAGAATTTAGGAGGAATTTCAAATTTATAAAACCCTAATTTATGAAATACCTGCTCGATTCGGATGTAGTTATAGACTTCGAAAAATCTAAAGAGCCTGGATCAACTTTTTTCAGAAAAGCCATGGAGCAAAAGGCTTTCATGAGTGTCATTTCGTTCTCGGAAGTTATGTATGGACTCTTAAATAATTCTTACTCTGAAAAATTCAATTTCTTCGAAAAAATCTTGGAAGATTTCGGTATCAACTTGCTATCCGTAAGTAAAAACGAGGTCGTGGAATTTACAAATCTTAAACTATCCTTCAAAAAAACAATAATTCCGGACTTCGACCTGCTTATTGCAGCAACCGCGATCGTTAATGATTTAACTTTAATTACAAGAAATCTAAAGCACTTCTCCCGAATCCCCTCCCTCAAACTCTTCTCCCCAAAGTCCGATAATCCCGGTTAATTCTACTTAAATATCCGACAGTCTAATAATTTTTGTTAATGGTGGTTTCATGCCTAGTCCCATATGGGGTCTATGGTAATGATACCTATCCAAGAAAGATTCTATCATCTCCTGACAGTCTGTGACTTGGCTGGTTTGATAATTAATCCACCCCAAACACTCTTTTCTGACTGTTCGGTTGAAACTCTCAATGAAACCTTGCTCATTCTTTTTGTAGGGTCTGGAAATCCTGTGTCTGTCACAATAATCTCTGACATTATCAGTAAACTTGTCTTTGAATTCTGGCCCTCCATCAGTTTGAATGAGTTGGACAAAACCATCAAATCTTCTTCTCATACTTTGTTTGAGGAATCTTTGTCCATATTGAGAAGTTAACTCTGGGGCTATCAGGACATCAGCTTCTCTGGAACAACAATCAATGGCCGTAAAGGCAAACACTCCTCCAAAGTCTATTGAGTCCATCTGGACTACCTCACGAGGACTTTCGGGATGAGGGACAGGCCCTCTTTGTTTATTCTTCTTCCACTTACTTCTGATCTGATACTTTTGAGAAAGAACCTGGTAAATCTTGGGAACGGACAAACTCAGATTGTGTTCCTTTTCCAGGAAATATTTTATTTTCTGGCCACAACAATCTGACTCTCTTTCCCTGATTTGGTAAATCCAAGCTTTAACCAGGGGATTGGCTTTACGGGGAGTCCGGGAGCCAGTTTTAGCCATTTCATATTTTTCAAGAAACTCCATGAGTCCCAATTCTTGGATTCCTACAATCCACAAATGGATGGTTTCTCTATTCTTTCCTAAATCCAAAGCTATTTTGGACTTGGGGACTCCACTACAAAATAATTCCCAAGCTAAGAAAAGAGGTTTTAACGGTAACCGACGAAGCATTGTTTGAAACGGCTGCTATCTTGGCATTAAAAAATGCCTATGACGAAACAGAAACAGGCGGAATGGAAATTGCAAGAGCTTTTGCGGGAACTAGACAGAGATCAAAAGATAAAAAGGGTTAATTATTTGCCTCAAGTTTTGAGATATCGTCAAGCCTTCTTGCATGCCTAGTTTTTCCACTAAATTTTGTTTCTAAAAATGCTTTTAGCATTTCTTTGGCTTCAGATTCGGAAGTATAGTCAGCTGCAAGAACAAGAATGTTCATATCATCATCATTTCGGCCGGCTGTAGCCTGTTCTTTATTTTTACCAACAGAGGCTCTTACTCCATCAAATTTATTAGCAGTTACATCAGCTCCAACCCCACTCCCACAAAGAACAATTCCTTTTGAATCTTTGTTGTTAGCTACAAGTGAAGCTACTTCGCTTACATATTTTGTGTAGTCGTCACCAACTTCCAAACTCTGCGCTCCAACATCTGTAAACTCGTATTTCCACTCAAACAGCCACTTGGCAATCTTTTCTTTTAATTCAAAACCCCTATGGTCGGCTCCAATGTATATCATATTACTTAAATCCTTCGATCAATTCTAAAAGCTCGGTCCTTGGATCTTCTGCCTTCATAATATCAGAGGCAACAGCTACTCCAACTGCACCTAATTCTAAACATTTTTTGATATCTTCTCTCGTATGAATTCCCGCTCCAACAATAAGTGGGAGACTTGCCGATTTTGCGATTTCTTGAGCTTGAGAAATAACTTCTGGTTGAGCTTGAGCAACTGAAATGGTTGAACTTCCAACAAGTTCTGGTGGCTCATATGCTAAATAATTTGGAGAGAGTGAACAGATGTTTTTTAATTCCTCTAAATCTTTGGCAAAGATGAGAGTTTTTAAACCCACTTCTTTTGCCCTATCGCTTGCTTTTGCTAATTCATCGAACGAGGTAAACCTGTTCTCAGAATGATTTAAAAAAGTTCCTGTCGCTCCGTCCTCAAGAACTGCCTCGGGCATTACCGCTCCAGTATGTGCTCCAAATTCAACTGAATCTATGCTTTGAACCCAGACTTCAAGCTTGGTTGAAGAGACAATTTCTTTAATGTCAGAGGCTTGAACTACGGGAATAATTTTAATTTGTGATTCGTGAGCTAACTCATCAAAAACTTTAGATAAATTAATCGCATTCTGGCCGGTTCCAGACTCATACGTCTTGTAATTAATAAATATCATTGACATAATAATACCATGAATAAAAATTTGTTAGTTGGCCTTGGAATTTTCTTGGCAGTTATCATTTCTGGACTATTTTTAATTAAAAAACCTATTCCACTGGTTCAAAGCCCAATTCCCACAGAGATATCAATACAAACAACCTCAACTGACAAAGGTTTAACTGAAGTAGAAGTCCAGAGTGGAGAGTATTTTTATAACCCATCTACAATAAGCGTTAAAAAGGGTGAAAAAGTTAAAATAATTTTTAAAAATGTTGGCGGGATGCCACACAATTTTGTAATTGAAGGGCTTAATTTAAAAACTAAAACAATTAAACCGGGCGCAAGCGACATTTTAGAGTTTACTGTTCCTGATGATATGGAGACACTCACCTACTTCTGTAGTATAAGTAACCATAGAGCCATGGGAATGGAAGGAAAATTCGAGATTAAATAAATGACTGTTACAGTTTATTCGACAACTACTTGCCCCTACTGCAAAATGCTTAAGGATTATTTAAATCAAAAGGGTGTTTCGTTTGTCGAAAAACTTGTCGATCAAGATGAGGGTGTAAAAAATGAAATGGCTAATATTTCAAATGGCTTCTTGGGCGTACCTTTTACATTAATTACAAAAGAGGATGGAACAAAAATAACTGTATTGGGATTTGATAAAGGAAAATTAGAAGCTTCCCTCTAAAAGAGTATTTGTGCCCAACTTAACTTCAATCTTTTTACCACCCAGCCTTCCTTCAAAAATCCAGCCACCTTTAGCTACTCTCATTTTGCCCAAATTCTTCCCATCCATCCAAATCTGATAGGTACCAGACGTAAGATTTGGAAGATCGGCCAAAACCTCTGTTCTTGTGGCTACCCCAAAGCCGTCTCCACCAGAAACATCATTAAGCTCGACCTTTTCAACTCCTTCGGGAATTGTCAGTCCGTTGAAACTTTTTTCAATTTTTTCTTCTACTGTTGGTGTTGTAACTATTAACGCTTGCTTATCCAGCCTTGATTTTCTAACCCAAAGAGCTCCGCCAACAAGTAAACCCAAAACTATAGCGCCAACTAATACATCCCTTGCCTTCATTGAAAGTAAAATATCATTTTCTTCCAACCGTGTCAAGCTCGCGGAAATTGGGCGGTAAATTTGCGGAGATTAACCAACACCTCCTAAACCAAATACCTATCAACCAAAAATCCAGTCAAATATGCAACCAGCGCGGCAGATCCTCCAACCAGAATCATTTCAAATCCACCCAGATACCATTTCTTCTTGGTAAATCTGGTTCGGGCCATTCCGACAACAAACAGAGACAGAAAAACTAAGACCGTCGATAACTGAAAACTCTGTTTTAGCCCAGCCAAATACGGTAAAAGTGGAATTAGCCCCGCAACTACAAAAGAAAAAAAGGTAATAATGCTGTGAGGCAGGGGTGAATGATAATATTTTTGGGTTCTGTCTTCTACCTCCTCATATTCCTCTTCGCTCTTAACCGCTAGGTAGTTGCCTGAAGCCATTGCAAATCCATCTGCAACCAAATTCGCAGCACCCAAAATTAAAACTACCCGAGGAGAAAGGGCGGCACCGAGCGCCCCGGCAACAACCGCAAAAGTCGTAATTATGCCATCGTCCGCAGCAAAAACAAAATCTCTCAAGAATGCCGCTTTTTCTCTTAAGGTTATTTCGCCCACATCAAGTTCAATACTACTAGGGTTTGGCCCTTGACACAAGTTACCGCCAAAAGTAAATTGACTTATTGGTGAATTACGGCGAAATTCCGTAGAAGTGCCGCTACTGTTATATCCAGAGCCCAACTTGAACCCGAGCAGGAAATATGAGCCGTATTGAAACCCCAGTCGAAACTCTAACTAGATTTACTGAAATTTCCAATTGGATAGATACATCCTCCCTTGAGGCACTCGCTGGCGACTTACTGGTCTCACATGCCGAGTCGAAACTCGAATGGTTCACTTGCTTTTACCAGGACAGGAATGGAGTTCTTTTTGAACCGGAAAGAGGGCCGATCATCGACGCCGATGGCGGGGTTTCGGCTCAGAAAAACTTTAATGGTGAACTCCAAGATTGGTTTCTTACCCACGATTCAGGTATCGCCGTTGGAATTAGCCCAAAAGGCGGAAGATTTCAACACCCGGACAATCAAATCCAGATTTACAGGATTGCATATGAGCTTGTGGATGGAAAGCTTGATAAGGTGCAAAAAGTCCTTCTCTGCGCTTTTCATCAATTTAGTTGCGAGCTTAAAAACCCCGAACAATTAAGAAGATTTATATTCCCAGAAAACGATCGAGAAGATGCAATTTTCGAAATTATTGATTGGCTGGTAAAAACCTCGGAAAAGAAAGTTGAAACAACCGCTCATAACCTTAATGAAAAGAGACAGCAAGCTGTCTATTACGCTTCACTTCTGAAGTCCGGGGAAGATCCAAGAAAGGTTTTTTACCAAATGAGTCAGTCAAAATTTCTTGGTCAAAATCCAATCGGTTGCGCGTCGGCAAATGTAACTCAAGGCTTTTCTTACTTCGAGAGCCTTACATCGATCCCTAACTACGACGGAGGGGGCTGGCATACTGGAATGTGCAGAGTTTGTCACATTTCAACTTGGGTTGGGTCTTGTGACATTTGCAAGCCCTGTGAGGCAAGATTTTAATATCTTTGTCCCGCGAACTTTGCCACAAAAGGTTTGATTAAATCAACTTCTTTGGGTCTTTGTTTATATGTATGATTAGGACGCGATACATTTCGGACTTATATACAAAAATATATGAGTCACGAAA
>ERZ1292632.896-Hain-H43-01um-R2-896-length-31920-cov-11_pt1 | contig 31920 bp, 43 predicted proteins | sample MGYA00564407_ERZ1292632 | MGnify/ENA primary metagenome ERZ1292632 (study PRJEB36523, sample SAMEA6512637) | groundwater metagenome | collected 2019-01-08 | study: AquaDiva: Metagenomics assemblies of 32 groundwater samples | reverse complement strand
AGCATCGGTGGTTCTGCTTGCGAACGACGTGTTTTACCACTGAACTATGGGCCCAGATTCATAAATTTTAAATAGAAATCAATAATATAAAAACTATGCGATATTTAACTGCGTTTGCTTCCGGATTGATTTTCGCTACAGCTTTTGCATGCGCAAACCCCCAAGTTCCAAATTACAAAGATAGAAAAATTCTTTCTACGAATTTAGTATCGGAGAAAAATGAAGACGGTATTTTAAGAATAGACACTGTTGATAATTATGATTTAATAGATTCTGATAGCAATCCAGGACAAGATGGATTGCGTGATTTTATCGTGCATAATATGTCCTGTTTTAAGGAAGGCAGATTAATCGGCAAGTATAAATTATCTGAATATGATACTTTGCGTGAAATTATGTTGGTTTATGATTTAAATGGGCAGCTTGAAAGGAAAATTGATGGGAACAAAAATATAGCCTCGTTTGTGCTTAAAGAAATCCTCATTAAGGAATTTGGATTAGAAAACAAATGCCCAAGAGAGCCAAAAGCAAATGCTTAAACTTTTAGAACGCTTTCTTTCCCGCTTTCCAAATTCTTGACTTTCAATTTTCCCGATTTGATTTCTTTTTCTCCGACGAAGATTGCATTCCGTATGAAATGTGAATTAGCATACTCCAAAGCCTTACTTGGCTTTCCATAAAAGATTATGCAACTTTTTCCTTTTTCTCTTAATTTTTGCGCAAGTTTTATTGATTCTTTGTCTTTATTCAATGAAATTATCAAATATTGCGTCGCCTCGTCCATTATGTCAATTCCGTCGTAATCAATCAGAGTTCCGAATGAAATTCCAACAGCAGGAATTTGCCTTCCAATATATTTTCCGACTTTGTCGTCGTATCTTCCGCCCCCGGCGAGAGAAGCATTTTTATCTTTGCTCCAAATTTCCCAAACATTTCCAGTATAATATGAAAATCCCCTCATCAGCGTCGGAGAAAAATTTATTTTGAATCCGTAAATTTTTCCAAGACTTTCCAATTCTTTTATTTCATCCGCTCCTGAAAATTTATTTTTTACAAAGTAATCCAAATCTTTACTCAAGAAAGAAAATATTTTTTTTATGGAATCTGCAGAAATTATTTTTTTCAAATTCTGTTCAACTTCCTTCTGCGAGAGCTTGTCCAACTTGTCTATTTCCCTTAAAACTTGCTGTGAATTTTTTGTTATGTTTGCTTTTTCCAAAATTGAATTGAGCAATTTTCTATTGTTCACTTTTATCTCGCATTTTATTTTTAATTCATCAAGAACAGATTTTGCAAATGCAATGCATTCTGCGTCGGCTTTTATTGAAGCGTCGCCAATAATATCAACATCAAATTGTGAAAATTCCCTGTATCTATCTGGACGCAAAGGTTCATCTCTGAAAACAGAACCAAATTGATATCTTCTCCAAGGCAATTTTACATTTGGAAATTCCTTGAATATTCTTGCGAGTTGAACCGTAAATTCAAATCTTAATCCCAAATCACGACTTCCTTTGTCTTTCAATCTGAATCTGTCTGAAACCGCTTCGTCGCCCTCGTTATTTCCCTTAAGAACCTCGTCGTATTCTATCGTCGGCGTTTCTACAGGCATGAATCCAAACAGCTTCGCCTTGTCCTCAAAGATTCTTCTTATTTTCTCACGTCTCACGCTTTGCGGAGCAAAAATATCTCTGAATCCTTTTACTTTTTCTATTTTTTCAGTTGTCATTTTAAACTCCTAATTTTTTGACTAACTTTTTTACCTTTAATTCAATCAAATTAATAATTTCTTCTATTTTCTTTTTGTTGCCAGTGAATTCGTCAGGAATTTTCCAAACAATAATTTTCTGGACATATCTTCCTTCATAATTAAATGTACTTTTTGGGACATCATTGGCAACTATTATCACAACATCTGTTTTAATTAATTCATCTATGCTTATTGTCTCCGGTTTTTTATTAATCTTTATCCCAAATTTTTCAGCGGTTTTAACTTCCGTTTTATCAAGAGGATATCTTCCCTTTAGCAATCCTGCACTGTCTGCTTTGATTTCCTTGTTTTGGTTATATTTTTTAAAAAATTGCTCAGCCACCTGGCTTCTAAATCGATTATATTTGCAAACGAATAGTATTCTTTTCATTTTTCACCTCTTTTGTTTTGTCCTCGCTTTGCTGTGGTACGAAATTTCTAAAGAAATTTTCGTACAGGACGACCGGGGAGAATCGAACTCCCTTCTCAAGAGCCACAGTCTCGCGTCTTACCAATGGACCACGGCCGTCATATAAAGGTTTAATTGAAGACGATATAAAAAGTTTATTAGTAACAGAAGTACAACTAGGAAAATTGCTTTTTGCGATGCCTATGCATAATGGCATGCCGATAACTCGGAACTTTAGTTGCTATCATAAAAAGTAAAGAAATGTTGGGTTTTTAAAAGTAATTATAAAAATTAAAACTCATAAGCTGTGGATGTTGAACAAAGTTTTTCAGTTCCTGAATCTTCCAAGAAGTATGGAACAACTTCAACCTTCGTTGCCTGCGTTATTGTAACCCCTGTTGCACTTACTGTTTTTGTTTCCAATGGAGCTATATTTCCCGCCGCGGTATGCCTATAACTTGCATCTCCCGTATCATTCTTGAAAATAATCGCTACTCCACCAATAGGATTTCCTCCTGCACTTCTAGTCAATGTTACCCTGTAATCTACAGTTGGACCTATTGTATCATCAGTTGTGTTAATAACTTTATTTGCATCTATTTGAATTTCAAGGCAATCCGCGCCAAGATTAACTTGTCCACTTCCCTTGTCCAAAATTCCCCTTACTATAAACCAAACTATGCTTATTGCAACCAAAACTAAGACAATCATTATCATAGAAATAACAATCTCCGAAAGTCCATGTTTGTCGTTGCCTATTTTTCTCATTTTTCCTCTTGGTGCTTATATTAATTAAAAGCAATTTAAAAAGGTTTTTATGATTTATTGAAACTATCAAGCAAAGTGAAAAATTCTTTTTTGTCCATTATCTTGTCGCTTTCAGACAATCCTATTTGCTCTGCAAATTTCCAAAAGGCTTCTGGCTTGTATTTTTTCTTCATTGCTTCAAGAGTAGGGAGGCGTGGGTCGTCCCAGCCCGTATATTTTCCCTCTTCAATCGCCTGCCGCATTTTTGTTTTTGAAATTTCTAAATCAGTAAATTTGAATCTTCCCAAAAATCCAGTCCATGGAGATTTTTTTCCAAGAACCTTGAAAATCAGTTCTTGTCTTCGCGCATTGTCAATATGGTCCTTTGCTCTTATTATATGAGTTATCTTCATTTCCAAATCATCAACAGCGACGGCAAAATTCATCAACGGCCAGACTCGATACTTATTTTTTTGAATTGGATGTTTTGCAATATTTATTCTCAACAAGGGGAAATCTCTCATGGCTGGATTTGGATGTTTCATGTCGGATTTGAATCTTACGACTGCTTCGCCAGGTTCAAAACCATTCTTATCAAGCATTTTTTTCCATCTAATTAAATTTAGTTTTTTGTCTATATTTTTGCATGGACAATTTTTCTTTGCTAGAACAAATTTTTCAAAAACATTTGGATGACAAGTGCAGACATAAATCGCATCTTTCTTCAAAAGCTTCTCAACATAATTGTAATATATTTCCATTCGATAAGATTGGATATGGAATTCGACGTCTTTTTTGAAAAGCCAGTTCATTTCATTTTCAATCATCTTGTAAGCCAGAGGATAAATGTTCTCAGGATTTGTATCTTCAATTCGAATAATTAATTTTCCACCGTATTTTTTTACATAAAGATAAGATAACGAAGAAGTCATAGCGTGTCCAATATGCAAAGGTCCTGACGGAGACGGGGCGAATCTCATTATAACTCCTTTTTTTCCGACGTTTGGAAGTTCTGCAAGTCCCTCTCGCCCTTTTCTTTCACTCACTATTTTCTCAAGTTTTTCAAATTCTATTTTTTGTTTTTCCAAATCCATTGAATTAACTTCAGAAACAATTTTAGAAATTGTCTTGATATATTTTGAAACTTCATCTTTTTTCAAGCCCTCATGGAAGAGAGAAGAAATTACAGAACCTTGGTTTGCTTTTCCTTCGTGGGCGAGTGCATTTTTCAAAGCATAGGCGCGTGCTTTTTCTTCGAGGGATTTCATTTTATTTTTTTCTCCATAAAAACCAATTTTTTATGTTCATGATATTTTAATTTTTTATAGAATTTAAATGCTCCAGCATTTCTTTTTGCCACAAGCCGAATAATTTTAACTTTCTTTTGCTTGTACAATTTTTCTACAAATTTCACGAGAATTTTCCCAATCCCGTTCCTATGATATCTTGCTTTCAGCCAAAGCTCATCGATATACGCCTTTTTCCTATCGTCTGAAGTTATGTTAGACGCTATAAATCCGATTATTTCTCTTTGAGTTTTTGCGACATAAAGTTCTTTTTTTGATAATTCAATTATTTTCTTAATACCCATCTTTAAGTTATAATTTTCGTTATAAGGTTTTTTTGACGATTCGTCGACAAGAATCTTAGCTATTTCCAAGAAATCTTTTTTCTCCGCTTTACTTATGACAAAATCTTTCATTTAGCTACAAACCAATCGCAATTAATAAAATTAATGCAAACCGCTTTGCAAGGAATAAAGATTGCAATAAATGCCTTTTTTTCTCATCAATTCCGCGTGGGTTCCCATTTCCGCAATTTTTCCCTCATCCAATACAATAATTCTGTTGGCCTTTCTTACCGTTGAAAATCTGTGGGCTATTATGATTGTCGTTCTTCCGTGAATCAACTTATCAATTCCGTCTTGAACCTTTTTTTCAGACTCCGCATCAAGCGCCGACGTTGGCTCATCCAATATCAATATTTTTGGATTTTTCAGAAAAGCCATTGAAATCGCAATTCTCTGCCTTTGCCCCATTGAAAGTTTAATTCCTTCTTCCCCGACAAGCGAAGAATATTTTTTTGGAAACTTCATTATAAAATCATGCGCCGACGCCGCCTTTGTCGCATTCAGAATCTCTTCCTTTGTCGCATCCGGTTTTGCATATTTCAGATTGTTAATCAAAGTATCGTTGAAAAGATTCAAATCCTGCGGCACGATTGCAATCTGATTCCTTATCCAGTTCAACTTCAATTTCTGCAATTCAATTCCATCAAATTTTATTTTTCCAGATTCCGGTTTATAATATCCCATAATCAATTCAGATAAAGTTGTTTTTCCGACACCGCTTTTTCCAACTAAAGCAATTGTTTCTCCAGCCCTAATTTTTAAATTAATTTTTTTCAAAACTTCTTTTCCTTTTGGATACTTGAATGATATATTTTCAAATTCAATTTCTCCGCCAAAACTTTGAATTGTTCTATCTCCGTGTTTCATCTCTTCGGGAATCAGCTTTCTCATTGCCGCGAGTCTTTTCACTGAAACCGTGACAAGCCTGAAATTTCTGTATATCGCAGTTATGTGTCTGAACGGAGCGAATGCCATGTTTGTATAACCAAAAAACATCACAAATTGTCCCGACGTCAAACTTTCGGCTCTCAAAAAGAGAATCGCAGCCGATAAAACAGAAACGAATCCAATTGTATAAATCAAATCCTGAATAGTTGAAAGTTCCGCATCTTTTTTCGCCGCAAACTCCGTGGCTTTCCTCATTACGCCGACGCTTTTAAGAATATTATTTTTTTCTTCGTCTTCCCTGGCAAAATTTTTAACAAGAAAAACATTGTAAAGTTTGTCGTAGATTTTTCCAAATTGCTTTGCGTATGTCTTGTCCTCCTTGAAGCGAACCTGCATAAGCTTCTTCGTCTTACTTATCGTCGCCAGAGTATATATTGCGAATGACAAAAGCACAATCAGCGCAAGTTGCCATTGCAGATAAAACATGACTCCGACGGCGAAAAGCATCATCAAAAAATAAGGCAGAGTGCTTGAAAAAATTTCAACCAAAGTATTAAGCCTCCATGCGGACCTTTCTATCTTGTTGAAAATTTCTCCCCTTTTTTCTTTTTTGTGAAAAGGAATCGGCAGTTTTAGAAAATGAGAAAAAGAGTCGGCAATTGTTCCCTGCGTAATTTTTATTCCGAGTTTCTCTCCCATTTCTCCGGTTTTATTGGAAATGAAATTTGATGTTATGCTTATAAAAAACCACAGTCCGATAAGCGAGAGAACCAAATTGAGGGAAGAATTTGGAACGACCGCCAAATCAAAAAGTCTTCCGTAGACAAAAGGCGTGAAGGATGTGAGCAAAGAACCAATCAGAGCAACAGCCAAGATTAAAACAAATTTCTCCCTGTTTTTTCTCACCAAATCAAAAATAAATTTATTCACCTCTGACATCAAACGAAAAAGGAAAAACGATTAATAAATTTATCCATAATTGTTTTGAGTTTCCTGCGTCGGTGTTTCAATGGCTCGGTTTTTCATTTCCAGAACTTCTATCCTTTGTTGCAGAAGAAAAACCTGATTTGAAAGCTCTTCTATTTTCATCGACATTTCCATTATGCGATTGGTTAATTTTTTTCTTCTTTCGTCCACGCTTTCGTCGGGATTTATCGTAAATTCGTTCTTGTTATTTTGCAAAATCGGTTCGGCGACAATTTCGGGAATATTCTGCAACATGGACGGTTGCGTCTTGCTTGCATTCAAAATTTTTTCGTCATACTGTTTTCTGTACTTTTCCGTCAAATCTATGACTTTCTCTTTTTTTCCAAAACCGAACAATCCCATAAAATATAAAGAAATAAATTCTTTTTAAGTTTTGTCAAAATTTATAAGCAAAAAAGACATATGATTTTATGGCAATTAACGGGGCTGTGGCGCTTGAAGATATTTCTCCGCTTATTGAATTGCAAATAAGTCAAATCAGCCTGTGGATGAAAGGACTCGGCGCTGTGGCGGTTGTCTGGATTATTTACTCAATCGTGATGTTTTTCATAAATCAGAAAAGAGCGAATGATATCGACGAACTTAAGAAAAATGTGAAGAGAATCGAGGGAAAAATTGACAAGCTTGTCCGAAGATAAAACATTTTTTAAATCTCCATTACATTAGACAACCATGGCTTCAATAAAACAGATTTTTGGAAAAATTAATCCGCACCTCTACGCTGAAAAAGGCGACGAACTTCTTGCGAAATACGGCTCCATTGATAAAATTCCAGCGGATGAAGTAAAAGCAATAAATCTCGGCGAACATAGAATAGTTTATGATTCATCTTCGGAAACATTGGAACCGTTGTATTTTTGGGTTTTGGATGTTCTTGAAGCGCGAGGATTGGGTCCTGAAAAAATAATTGACAACTTCGCATCCTCCCCTGGAAGCGGACATTTTGCAGAGCTTGGACAAAGAGCGTCGATAATGCAGCAGCAGGGCTCAAAAATTCTCGGAGATGTCAATACTGTTTTGAGAAGCGTGCTTAACATTATTTATGATTTGAAAGAATTTAGAATTAGGTTGGAACATTACGACGCATTGAAAATCAAAGACAAGGACAAAGTTCAATCGGCAACGCTTTCATTAAAGCAAGTTTGGATTGACAAGGTAGATATTGCAAAAGGAAATTCAAGCGTAAAAGCCATGGCGTTTCAAGGCGGATTTCAAACGCTGCTTCATGCTTTTTTGGCGGCCAAAGATGAGAAAGATGTTGAAAACATGGATTTGAACGACGTCGTGAAAAGAATCTTGAAGCCAAGAATTCAGGAATTTAACTTCTGGCTTGTGCAAAGTGAAAACGAACTGAGGAAAAGATACGAACTTGAAAAAACTTATTTGAGAAGTCAAGTTAATTCTCTGAAACTTTACGCAAGGTGGGCGAAGCCGTATTTGAAAGCGGCGCAACAGCTTGAAATGAAAGATATGGACAAGGAAGCGTCGCTCGTTAAAAGTTTTAATACCATAATCCTTGAATTAACCCTCCTCGGAAAATCAAAATTGAATGTCAGAGATTTGGTTCTTGGAGGAAAATTGCCGAAAGATTTTATGACATTAAAATTAACACGAGATTATTATTCGTGCGTTCTTGTTGAATTTAGATTCAGAGGAATCCCGCAAAGAGCGGGAGGGCAGCAGTCGCATTATGTCTTCGGCGGAAAAGCAGAAATAGTTTTCAGCGCTTACGCATTTAATCAAGACGAACTTGATTTGTTCAAGCAAGAAATGCAAAAATCCGACCTGGAAGATGTCTTGAAATTGGTTAGCGGAACGACTGACAGCCTCGGACAATTGCAGGAAGAAATCAATTCTTTCCTTGAAGAAAAAAGCAAAGATGCAAAGAAAAAAGAGGCGAGGGGTTCTGAAGAAATCAATCCGTTTTTCGCGGCGTTCGGATATTACAATGTTTCTTCGGATGAAAGGGAGAGCATGAGAGATTTGCCATTGAAAGATAAAATGAGGAAAATTTTCGGTTTTGGAAAAAAGCCCGAGGAAAAGAAAGAAAAAAAAGATATCAAAAACATAAGGCGTGATGATTGGATTGAAGGGACGCATTTAAGAAAACTCGCCGCGGATGCAGCTAAGGAGACGACATTTGACATATTTGACATTTACAAAAAACAACATGGAATGCCGAGTTATACGTAGCCATTACGCATAGCGATTCCCATACGCATCGGGAAAACGCAAAGATTGCCCGGAATAAATTAAAATGGAAAAGAAAAAAATTTCTAAAAAGGTAGTCAAAAAAATTTCTAAAAAAAAGAAATTTGAAGAAAAATCAGACGTCAAAAAAATAGAAAAGTTCGAAGAGAAGAAAAAGGGAGTTGAAGAATCCGAACTTGAGGAGGATGTTGAAGAATCCGTCGGAATGCAAACTTTTTTCCAGCAGTTTCCGTCGATAAAATCTTCCCCCGTTCTTGAAAAAGTTGCAAAAGTCCGTGAAACAAATCTTGAGCAGCAAATTTTCAACACGGAAATCAAAAAAGAAAATGAGGAAAAAAGAATAATAAATTACGGCGGAGAAAAATCAAATTATGAAATTGAAAAACCGAGAGAAAGAAGCAATTTTAATTATGCCGAAACGACGGCGACATATGATTTCGCTCCGGACGAAAAAAAGAAAGATGCGATAGATTTCAATGCCCCCAAACAAAAATGGGAAACAAATGACAGAAAAAATATTGGAAGCATGGAAAAAGCGGGATTCGATGAAATTCAAAATGAGAACAGGGGCAAAAAATATTTAACCAACAGGAAGTATGATTAGAAATGGGAGAAGGCGATTATCATATTTCAGACATTTATCAAGGAGGATATTCTACTTTCAATGAACCTTCAAACAGAAATTACAGTTCCGTTTTCACGGGTTACAGAGCAAACATTGGAAAACTTGGAATTTCAACAGACCCAAGAACCGCAAATATTTTGAAAGAAGTTTCGGAAAAAATAGCGCCCGGACAAAAAGTCATGGAACTTTCACTTATTGACATCGGGGAAGAATCTCCAACGTCGGCAATTCCAAAACAACATTATGACGAGGTTAGAAGATTATCAAAACTTACTGGCGTTGAAATAACAGTTCATGGTCCAATTACGGACGCATCGGGAATAAGAAGCGGAGAGGGTGGGGGCGGCGGATTCAGCGAAGAACAAAGAAAGATGGTTGAGAGAAAGCTGTTTAATGCAATTGAAAGAGCGCACCAAATAAATCCCGACGGACACATACCCGTAACTTTCCATACATCCATGGGTTTACCAGGACCTGCGTGGGAAGTAACTAAGGAGGGTGAAAGAACAATTGCTATGCCTGTGGTAAATCAAGATACCGGACAGTTGAATATGGTGAAAGAAGAAATAAGATATATGCCAATTCTTGACGAGAAAGGAGAACCCAGAAAAAAAATTTACAATGTTAATGAAAGAATAGAGATGATGAACACCAGCGAATGGGATAATGCGCTTACGCAATTAATTGTTCCGAAAGAACATGCAGACAGAATTTTGAGAGAAACTTATCCACTGGTTAAGGATGTTATAAATGATATAATATCTGGAAAGTCAAAAGAAGAAGATTTACAACCAGCACAAAGACAAAATCTTTCAAGACTTTATAATGCCCAGGAAGAACTTCAAGACATCAGAGAACATTTGAGTTCTCTTTACAGCAAGGCTTACAAAGCATATGATGGTTACAAAAAATTTGAAGGTGAAAAAACAGATAAGGGGGTTGGGGACAGGGGCGTTGAATACCTAAAACAAACTGCGAAAACTTTTAATGAGGCGCTTAAGGAGGGCGGAGATGTGATGCATTATTCATCAGCGCTTCAGCATTTCATGGAACGTTTAAGACCGCAAGCCCTTGCAAATAATGAATTGATTGCTCCGCCAACTTATGTTCCGTCGGAGAAATATGCCTTGGAAAAAACCGCCGAAAGTTACAGCAATGTTGCTTTTGACGCATACAAAAAATACGGGCATGGGAAAGAAAAAGACACGACGCCATTGGTTCTGATTGAAAATCCTCCGGCGGGCGGGGGCTTGTCAAGAGCGGAAGATTTGAAAAATCTTGTTAAGGGAGCGAGGGAAAAATTTGTTGAGAAGGCGACAAAAGATCTCGGCATGTCGAAATCCGACGCTGAAAGACATGCTGAAAAAATGATTGGAGCGACTTGGGACGTCGGACATATAAATCAATTGAGAAAATTCGGATTCAGCGGGAAAGACATAATAAAGGAAGCCGAAAAAATTGCACCTTTCGTAAAACACGTGCATTTGTCCGATAATTTTGGATTGAACAATGTTGAATTGCCGATGGGAATGGGTAATGTTGATTTCAAAGAAGTCATGCAAAAACTTGGAAAGCAGGGAGAAGAAGCGAGGAAAATTGTAGAAGCGGCTCATTGGTGGCAGTTTCAGCAAAGTTCTCCGATAGGAGTTTCAATGGAAGCTTTGGGAAGCCCGTTGTATTCAATGAAACAAGGCCCTTATTGGAATCAACTTCCGGGAATAAACGGAAATTATTTTGGCGGTTACGGGAATTTCCTGCCGCAAATAAATTATGAAACATTCGGCGGCGGATTTTCAAATTTGCCGACGGAACTTGGCGGACAAAGAGGACAAACTGGAAGAAGCAGAATGGGCGGAACACCGATGGAGTGATAATACTTCAAGAAGTTTTAAAAACTAAAATACATTTTATAGAATACATTTAACAGAGGTGTTATGGCTGGAGAAGAAAAGTTTCTGAATGATTTGAAAAAGGATTTGAACAAGGATTTCAAAAAATTGGATTCTAATTTGGAAATGGCTTCTGCAATAAAGAAAGATTTGTCTCCGCGGAAAAAAATTTCAAAACCCAAGAAAGAAGTTAAAAAAATAAAGACAGCACAACCTAAAAAAGCCAAGAAGCAAAAAGTAAAAACTTCCAAGCCGAAAAAATTGTCTTATAATTTAAAGGATGTTCCAACATTACAAATAAGAGATGAAAGAGAAATCGCATTGGACTTTGCGACGAAAATTTATCAGAGATTCAACAAAATTGTAAAATCGGTGGTTCTCTTCGGTTCTACTGCAAAAGAAACAGCGACAAACGGAAGCGATATTGATATAATGGTTTTGATTGACGACGCGTCGATAAAATGGGATCAGGAACTTATTTCGTGGTACAGGACGGAACTTGAGAAAGTTATTCAAGCGAATCCGTACAAACAGAGTTTGCATATAAATACAATAAAATTGACGACATGGTGGGAAGACATGATTCGCGGAGATCCGGTTGTGATGAATATAATAAGAGACGGAGAATCTTTGATTGATTTTGGCGGGTTTTTTGAACCTTTGAAATTCCTCCTTTATTCCGGAAAAATAAAAGCGACTCCGGAAGCTGTCCATAGCCTTTTGCAAAGAGCGCCAATGCATTTGCTTAGAAGCAGAGCGTCGGAAATTGGGGCGATTGAAGGATTATTTTGGGCGATGGTTGATTCGGCGCAAGCGGCTTTAATTTCCGTCGGAGTTCAACCTCCGTCGCCGGAACACATACCCGTGGAGTTGAACGAGTCTTATGTAAAGCCCGGAAAATTAAAAATGAAATATGTCGTTTGGTACAGCGATTTGTTTTCATTGCATAAAAAAATAATTCATAGGGAAGTCACGGATTTGAAAGGCGTTGAAATTGACGCATGGCAAGACAGAACGAGAGAATTTATTCAGGTTATGGCAAAATTAGTGAATGATGAGATTTCTAGTTAAATCTCTTCGGCAGAATAAGCCGGTTTAAAATCCGGGACTGGAACGGGAATAGGATTTGGAATCAAATCTCCAATTTTTTCCTTGACTTTTTCGTATGCTTTTTCGAAAACGGATTTTTTGTCAAGAACTTTTGGGTCGCTTTGTCTAATATACCAAGCCGAAGCATTTGAAATTAAAGATGTTCCAAAAATCAAGTTATTTATTCCGTCGTTTAGCGTCGGATTTCCGTTTTTGAAGTAGTCATAAATATCGTAAGCGCCTTTTCCTGCAAAACTGATTCCTGCAACTAATTCAGGCATTCTTACTGCTTTGCCAATCTTATTATAAAAATAAATTACGGGATTAGTTACAATTCCTTTTTTTTCATCAATTCCAAGATAGTCTCCCGTGAGCGCCCCAGTTAATGAAACACCAATACCTGGTCCAAGAGTTCCGCCAATTAAAAGATCTTTCACAGATATATTTTCCAAGGAAAAAGACCAGGATAAATCTTTCAGTCCAGGTAATAACAATGACAAAAAAGCACCCGAATCGCAAGCTCCAGACAGAGAATATCTGCTGTGTCCCTTGTCTTCCCATTTTTTTGTCAATCTCGCATAAGGTCTGCTGATTTCTTCGTCTAAAATTTTAAAAGGTTTAACTATGTTTTCAAGTTTCATTTTGTTTCTAGTTAAGCAGTTTTGGAAGACCTTCTTCGGGAGGATTCTCCGTGAGAATTTTCACTTTTTGTTGTTGTGCAATTAAATTTACATTATCTAGCATAGGTCTTAAATTTGCTGGAGAGATTATATCCCCATAGATAGATATGGCATATGCATTCATGTTCATTTGGAATCTTTCAATGCCGCCATATTCTTCAATTATTTTTCCATCTACCTTTATTTCCATCTTGACTCCCTTATATTCTGCATAGATTGTCTTTTTTTCGTCGGCCATTTTTTTTTAATTCCAATCCCTTCTTAATCCTTTAGGCAATTTTTTAATAAATTTTATAATTTTATTAACCAAAGATTCAAGCGCAGTTGTTCTATTTTCCAGTTGATTAACACGCAATTCAAGTGATGCTGTTTTATTTTCCAATTCATTTATTTTTTGTTCTAAAGTTGGCGTTTGAGGTGTTGTTACTTTATTGGTCGTTCCACCGATACTTAAAGTATCATCAATACCGCCGTTATTTGGTGCAGTTTTATATATCGACCATACCCCTGCAGATGTTACAGAATTATATCCAAACCATCTTATGTAAAGAGTTTCTCCATCACTAACATTTATATTTAATCCAGTGATATCAGAAACATGACCATGGTCGTCTAAAGGAACAGTTACCATCGCGATGGTTGTTGGAGAGCTAAAAGATAAGTCTTTTGACCATTGAACATCATAATTTTTAATTCCATTCATATTTCTACTTTGTCCAAAATTAATTGAATTTACATTTAAACTGAATCCAGATTTAGGCGACAAAGAAATCTGAAAATATTTGTTTGTGTCTAATGTTGATGTTGACCAATTAGTTGCGGAGGCTCCAGCACTGGTGATAGCAAAATTTCCCACAATAATTCCTTCCCCCACATTACCATTAATTCCCGAACCTGCCACAAAATCTCCCGCATTTACATTAGCATCAACATTTGTTGCAACACCACTTGAAGTTAAAGGCCATTGAGCCAAAGTCGCAGCGCTTACAGAACCTATGAGAAAAATTAAAAAAATGCTTAAAAATAATTTTAAATTCATTTTACTTTTTCTTAGAATCCTTTGGCTCTTCCGTCAAAAGTTTTTCCAAGTCTCCCGGAATCTTTTTGGCAGTTTCGCCAGTTGCCTTGGCAACTCTGCTATACATCAAATGATTTTGATACATCCCAACTGTGGCTTGGACTTTTTCCTCAGGCATATCCAATAAATAAACATCTCCGCCATCTCTTGCCTTTGAACCCATTAATTCATACAAATCATTAAGCTTCAATACAGGCAATGATTGCTGGAATATTCCATACGCGTTTTCAAGATATGCATATTCATTAAAAGTTCCAGAATATCTTTTTCCGCCTTGTCTTGAACGTTTCAGTTCTTCTCTTACCTCATCCATTGATAATGATGGATTGTAAATAAATTGTTCAACAGCAGCTCCGACAGCTTCTCCGAATTGTCCAGAATTTTCAATAAGATAAACTGACGCCAGATTTCCGATATTTCCTTTTAGATTTTTAATAGCGACTTGTCTTTGTCCTTCCCTTGCTTTCTCAATCTCTCCCTTAGATAGTTTTTTATTTTCAGCCATAATAAATCAGATAGAATGATATTTATAAATCTTTTGTAATGTCACTACTACCAAAAAGTAACTATTTCTTAATCTCGGAAAGTGTTCTGATCTTGCATGGAAGTTTGGATTTGACTTGAGAAACCCAATGCCTTACAAACTGCATCGCCTTTTCATTCGGCACGGCGATGAAGAATATTTTTCCGCCCTTTCTCAAAATGGCGGCTTTTCCCATAGATTTTCCAAATGATAACTGCATTCCAGTCTGCATTCTATCCGCACCAGCCCCAGTCAACATTTTGTTTTCTCTTTGAATATGGTGCGGGAAAGGAACAACCCTGAAGAAATATTGCCCCATGTAATTTGTTTCAAGATTTTTATTGATAAATTGCCTGCATGCTTCAAGCGCATTGTGTCTTATTTGAACATCGTGGTCCGTTACAATAGTCAATTGATACGGGAATTTTCCCTCGTTGAAACCATTTTCATTCCCCATTGAGAATTTCACAATTTTTTGCGGAGGAACGACTTTTATAAAAGATTTATTTTTTCTCTTGCTGATTCTAGTGTAAGGAACGACATGTTTGGTTGAATATGAAGATGCTTTTCTCAATCCCATTTTATTCTTGGTAACCTCCCAAATTAATTCCAAACTCCAACGGACCGTGTGTTTTTTTGTTTTTTTTGGTATAACAAATTAAATCTACTGGAACAGTATTATCCTCGACGGAATAACCGCAAGAAGTCAATTGAACATTTCCTTCAACAGTCATTGGTTGTGAATTTGATGGGAAGAAAACCACTCTGATGATTCTATCTTCTTTTGATAATTCCTGCAAAAGTTGTCTTGGTCCTTTCATTTTATTCATATTGGGATTATTGCTGTGCGTCATTTTATTTCCACCTTTGTTCCGATGGATTGTCCGGGCAAACCTATCTCAAAAATAGCGCGAACAACTCCCCTTTTACCATGCGGGCTTGCAATTTTTCCATTGATAACTTTTCCGCCCGGAGATTTCCAGGAAACATGTTTTCCGACGAATTTTCCAGCTTCTTCTCGAGTTGAAACTCCGTCTACTTCAATTAGAAAATGCTTCTCATGCATAATGTGCCTTCCCCTTCTAAACTGAACTACTCTGCCTTGTGTCATAATTTAATTGATTGAGAAATTAGTTTTTAAAGGTTTTTGATGATTATTGCTCCGTGCCAGACTTCGTCAAGGCACTTCGCTAAAAAGAAAAAATTGATAACAAGAAAAATTTATATTAGTTTGTTATAAATCACGATGGCTGATTTCGTATTAACACTCCGTCTTCCGCAGTTTTCATAAATAAAAGTCAATCACTTCTCAAACACCAAAATTTGTCGTCCGACGATTTGACTTTCCCTGAATTCAGGAATGGGGAAATTTTTGTGCAACCTTAATCCGGCTTGAGCTTGAATTCTTCCCAAACTTGGACCGACTCTTTTTTTATCCTGCAATTTTATATAAGGAGCAGTTATCACCATTCTTCCGCGAATCTTTCCGCGAAGATTTTGCAAAACTCTTGCAATAATATATTCATATCTCTCCAACATTTCCGCCGCTTTTTCTTTTGTCGGAGATTTTCTCAAAGTCATTCCCAAATCCGGCTCTGAAACCAAAACGTCCGCACTCCTCGTTATAACTTTTGTTGAATCAGATTTTATCAATTGATAATTATTCTCGCTGAATTTTTTCCATTTCAAATTTTGCCTTGCTCCATCAATTGCATCGGCATCTTTGTCGACGCCAATCACATTTATGTCTTGAAGCAAAGCTTCCTGAAGAACGACGCCGATTCCGCAAAATGGGTCGACTAAAGTTCCTTCCGAACTTACTTTTGAAAGATTTATCATAATTTTTGCAAGTCTTGGAGAAATAGCAAGATGCTGTCTTCTTACAGGTTTGTTCATGTCTCTTTCTTCAATTTCTTCAGGTTCGGTTTTTTCAATTACTCTTCCGAAAAAATCTTCTTCCTCGTTTGAAAAAATAAAATATTCCTCATCAACATTGTTTCCTGCAATGCCGACTTCTTCCCCGGATTGAAGCGACAATCTTTCCGTGAGATTTTTTCTCGTCGGCTTTAGCGATTCTTTACGAAATCGCTGTTTCAGATAACTCAATATCTCATCAAAATTTTCTTCCGACGAGAAACTCCAAAGAACATAATTAAATTTATTCGATTCTCCCTTGTAGACTTCAATCTTGTCAAGCTGCTTTTTTATTTCAGGCATTTTTCCAAAAGCCAAAATCTCCCCAATTGCAATAGTTCCTCCGAGACTTTTCAAAATTCCCTTTGGAATTTCTTCATCCAGTTCAGCAAGCATCGCATTTTCTTTCACGGAAAAATTCTTAACATTAAATAAACTTAAAATTTCTTCAACAGAAAGCCTAGGATTTCTTCCGAGAATAAACAAGTATTTCATATTATAAGATAATCTCAAAGTCGCCAATTTCTTTTTTCAAAACATCAAAGACTTTTGGATTGATTTCAACAGAACTTTTTTTTCTCTGTTCCTCAACCGCCTTTGTCAGTTCATCCAAATGAGAAGGCTCGATTTTGCCAGTTATTTTATGAATTGAATTTCCGTTTATCAAGAAGATGCTTCCATTGGCGGCAATCAATTCCGCGAATTTTTCTTTTCCGTCTTCCTTGAATTTTATCCTCATCTTTGATTTTTCAATCTTCATCAAATCCTGCCTTTGAGAATAGTCAATCAGATGGTTAATCAACAGCGTCGCGTCTTTTCTTGCTTCTTCTATTTTATGAACATTTGATTTTCCTTTTTTAAATTCCGTTCTTGCATGAATTATGTCCTTCAAAATTCTCAATGACTGCTGGGGCATCTTTCCGGTTTTCACAAGTTCCGATTCAAAATCGTTGATCATTTTTTCTTGGGATTTCTTTCCGAAGATTATCTCCAAAAGCGAAAAAACATCTTTGTAAACCTGTTCAATTGTTTTCTCCTGCGTGCTTTTTTCAATCTGCTCCCTCAACTCCTTCAATCTTTTCAAATAATCTTCAGTGTCTTTCAACAAAGAATCAATTTCAGTTCCGCCAATTTCTTTCAATTTTTCGTGTTCAAAATCTTTGTACAATCCGACAATTTTTTCCAAAATGATTATGTATTTTTTCTCAAGCATTTTTTCTTTTTCAAGGAAAATTTTTTCCATTTCCCTAACCGTTTGCTTCGGCGTCGGTGGAGGCAATCCATACAACATAAGCAAAGCCTGTGACGGAGTTATTACTCCCCAATAAATATCGTGAATCAAAATGTCAAGCAATGCGGACTTCGCCCTCTTGACAGTTTTGTCGCCCATTGACATAAACATATCAATCGCTTCAGGAGAAGGTTTCAATTTTCCCATTTTCAAAAGAGCTTTCCACGGCATGAAAGTTCCCCTATCGTAAAGCGGAATACCATCCCTGATGAATGTAAAAATAACCGGCTGAGCATCCTTAACAGATTCCCAGAATTCAGTAAGCAAATAAATCTGCGGGGACAATTTATTTTTCACGCCAGCCAAAGCTCCAGCCTCCGCAATATATTGATAAATTATAGAACGCAGTCTTTCTTTCAACTCTACACGAGGCATTCTTTTAACGTCGGTATCGTTTATGACAATGAATACATCGACGTCCGATGTTTTTATCGCCTCTCCCCTTACAAGGCTTCCAGCGACGACATATGAAACTACATATCTCTCAAACTTTTGAAGGACGAGAGATTTGTGAATTTCTGCCACCCTCAAAGCTCCAAGAAAACCTTTGTCGTGAAGCGGAAATGACATTGCAATCGCCGACGCAAGCTCGAATTTTGAATCAAGGCAAATTTCAAAAACGTCAATCGGAGTTTTTATGTGAAGCCAAATTTTCTGTTTTGTCTTTTCTATCTCGTCAACAATCCCCTTTTTTATTTTTTGGATTTCCTTTAATTTTTCCTCCGGAATTATAACGCAAAGATGAACATGCTTTTCAGTTTCTTTTGGGACTTCTTCCTCCTGAATGAAGACTTTTATTGACTGCGGAGGCAAAACGCTCAATGATTGAATGAACGGAAATTTCTTGATAACAACGCTTTTTAATTTTTCCAGTTCTTTTTTTGTTTTCTCCATTTCCTTTTGGACTCCGGAAGGCTCCTGCATCGGAATTTTCTTGTCAGAATACTTATTGTCCAAATTCATTTCAGGAATCTCAGAATCCCTATTATCGGCATTTTCAGAACTTCTCATAAGAAATTGAGGAATATTTAACTTTTAAAAGTTTTCTAATAGAGTAGTAACAGGTTTCATAGAAGATATAAACTATTTTTGGAAGCATTTATTATGAAAAAGTCAGAAAGGTTTGCCAGAGTAATCGCAGCCTGTGAAAATGAGCATAGGCGGTTCGTTGATTTTATGTATTCACGTTACGGCTTGGATGAACATCCGGGATATTGTGAGGTTAGAATGAGAGAAATGTTTCCATCTGGAACTTATGAACATAATCCTCTATTGATCAATTTGTCTGAAGATGGGTTCACTACAATACCCAGCCATTTATTCACTACCGCACACGAATCTAGCCATTTTTTGCACGATAAAATTAATTCAAAAAGATTTGAAAAAACTATGGCTGATAAAAATTATGCAGAATATTTTGTTGATGAAGTTATTGCCAATCTTGGTGCATTTATTTATCTTGACGAACAAAGAGGAGGATTATCTCAAAGAAGAATAAGGGGATTTGCAGGAAAGGACGTAAAAAGAGACAAAAGAGAATTAGTTCCTTTAATCATTGCAATAAAAGACAAAAGTATTTTGGTAAAAATAGTCGATAAGAATACTCATGATGCTATACAAATAATAAAGCCGTTCATGAGAGAAGCTAGACTTTACGCGAAAAGTATATGTGACAAATATATTCCATCAAAAGACAAGGAAGTTGATGACTTTTCATTTCAAGGCCAACCATATCAACCCCATTCATACGAAGAGTATGGATTAGATAATCAGCTTGAATTTTCTTTTTAACGAAACATTTTTAACAATAGTCTAAAGTATATATTTTAGGGTCCATTAGTCTATCGGTAGAACACCTCGTTTACACCGAGGAAGGGGAGGTTCGACTCCTCCATGGACCATTTATTCTTTCATAATATTTAAAAGTAAAATAACTTGGACAGATTATGAATTTTTCAAAAATAAAATATTTAGGTTTGGGACTTGCTCTTGCTTCAAGCGTGAATGCGAGCCAAATTGCAGAGCAACCGAATATCGGACGGGTTTCAAATGATTTAACAACGATAGAACCAAGTTCTTGCCATATAATTCCCATTTATGCCACACATTTAATCTTGGAGAGACTTGATGATTCCGGCAATCATATAGGATACTCATATCATCTTGTTAAAAAAGAAAATGAGGAAAAGATTGTAGACATGACTGTTCGGAGATTGATTTCCGAAGGTAATGTGGAAAAATTGCTTGGAGAATTTGAAACGAACCCTTTTGTTTTTGTAACTAAAGATAAAATTTATACCAATTGGATGAGTAGAGAAAATCCCAATTTCAGTGAAAAGGATAATTATGGTAAAAAAAGAGACGTCTGCAAAGATATAAATAAAATTTTAAGAGAAGAAAGGATAAAAGAAACAAGGCCCGAAAAAAAAGAAATATCATGATGTCGATGAATAAATTTTAAAACACGTTTAACCTTCTGATTTCATGACAAAAAAAGTGGTTCTCTATTCAACTCCGTGGTGTCCTTGGTGCAAAAAGACTCGGGAATTTTTCAAAGAAAATAAAATTCCATTCATGGACAAAGACGTTGAAAAATTCAAAAAATATGCCGATGAAATGGTGAAAAAATCAAAGCAAAAAGCCATCCCAGTAATAGATATTGGCGGGAGAATAATTGTCGGTTTTGACGAGGATAAAATTAAAACAGCGTTGAAAGAAAGATAATCACATTTAATCAAAACTAAATGTTAATGGTAAAAAAGGTCTCAGTTTTATCGGCATAACATCGTCTAGTCTTTCAATATCTTTATCATTGAGTTCTATTAAATTTTTTTTGGATTTTTGATAAGATTGTTTCTTTAAAATCTTTCTTTTATTGTATTTTTCTTCATCAAGACCCCAAAACTCCACATAAACTTTTTGACCTAAAGGTATAAAGAAATCACAATAAACTTCTTCTGCAATAGGAACTCTCCTTTCATAAGCATGAACTATTCCCTTGTGATAAAGCCAATTATCTATCATTTGTTCTGCTTTTGACCTTACCCTATGTCCATCTTCTGTTATAAAAGTTGCAGGAAATTTAGTCCGAAAATCATTATCTTCATCTTCTTCTTCTGTAATTTTATAATCTTTAGAATTTTTCTTTTCTTCTTTGTCTTTTTTTAACCAACATTCGTAGCATAAAGGTTTATTTTGTTTCTCGTCTTTCTTCCAAATTCCACAATCTTCACATTTTGTAACTTTTCCTTGAACTTTAAGTTCATTACAATCTTTACATAATGGGAAAAAACCAGATTTTGCTTCACAAATTTGACAAGTCATATTTTGCTTGAAAAGGTAATTGGATATAAAGTTTTCGTTTTGCCCATTTCCCCATTAAACCAAGAAATTTTAACTAAATAAATATAAAAAGTCTATCATATAATTAACAAAATGACAAACAAATATGATTTTGTAATAATCGGCGGCGGGGGAACGGGACTAGCGGCGGCAATGTATTCTGCAAGAATGGGGATGAAAACACTAATGCTTGGATTTACTCATGGAACAGAATTGCCAGTCGGAGGAGTAATAACCACGACAAATATTGTTGAGAATTATCCCGGTTTCAAAAAATTAACCGGACAAGAACTTGCAAAAAAACTTGAAGAACATGCAAGGAGTTATGATTTGGTTGAAATAAAAAATGAAAAGGCAACCGACGTTAAAAAAACAAAAGATGGATTTTCCATAAAGACAAACAAGGGAGAATATTATGGAAAAACGATTCTTTTCGCAACCGGAACGAAATGGAAAAAATTGGATGTTCCCGGAAGCAATGAATTTGAAAACAAAGGCGTGAGTTACTGTGCTTTATGCGACGGTCCGCTTTTTAAAAACAAAACAATCGCCGTCGTCGGCGGGAGCGACAGCGCAGCCAAAGACGCCTTGCTTTTGGCTGAACATGCAAAAAAAGTTTACATAATTTACAGAGGAGATGAAATACATCCCGAGCCGATAAATCTTGAAAGAATAAAGAAAAATAAAAAAATTGAAGTCATAAATAAAACGAATGTCATTGAAATAAAAGGCGGAGAATTTATGGAATCTGTTGTTCTTGACAAACCGCACAATGGAAAAAAAGAATTGGAACTTCAAGGAATTTTCATCGCGATAGGACATATTGCGCTTTCAGATTTGGCGAAAAAAATCGGCGTTAAAACAGATGAGAAAGGAGAAATCATTTTGAATCATAAAACTTCCGAGACAAGCGTCAAAGGGGTTTTTGCGGCGGGAGACGTCACCGACAAACCATTCAAACAATTAATAACCGGCGTTGCCGACGGATGCACTGCGGCTTATTCCGCCTACGAGCACATAAACAAAGGATAATACCATGCCACTAATAGATTTTACCCATCCGCTTGCATATGATAATAATGTAAATTACTGCGGTGAAAATTGGCATGATTACGGGGAAAGAAAATTACTTGTTCTTGGAAGAGAGAATAGAAACAAAGAGCTAGAATTATTTATTCTCGGATTTGTTGAAAAATACGATATCGGGAGAGATGATCTTGGAAGAATAATTTCATTAGTTGAGCCGATTCCGAGCGCAAGAAGAAAGGAGATAGAATTATTTTTAAGATATGACTGCAAATTGGGGGTAACGGAAAATATGATTTTTCTAAATGATGAAGTTGAGCCGAAGGGGTATTCCAAAGGATTTCGCAGTGTGACGGGAGAAGTTCCATCCGAAACCAGATAGAAATACCATAAACAATTTAAAACAAATTTTGCAATTAATAAAATGGGCAAATTAACCTACAAAAAAACGGGCGATTCAAGAGATGTTAAAGACGGAGAAAAAATAAAAAATGCCGCTGAAGAAATGGGAGTTTTGTTCGGGTGCGAAGACGGAATTTGCGGAACTTGCATGATTGACGTAGTTAAAGGAGAAAAAAATTTTACAGATTTAACCCAACCCGAAAAAGATTTGGAGAGGGACGCGACGCACAGATTGGCTTGTCAATGCAGAATCAAAAAGGGCGAAGTCGTTATTGATTTTTAACACGACAAAATTTTTAAAAGAAAATTACAGTGAATTATCATGATAAAGAGCAACGAAAATTTCTACGTAAAGGTAAACCAAAAAGTCAGTGATTTTGAAGCGAAGGCCTTCCACGAAAACAAAGTCAAAAAGATAAAACTTTCAGATTACAAGGGAAAGTGGGTTGTCGTATTTTTTTACCCTGCGGATTTCACATTCGTCTGCCCGACGGAATTAGAAGAACTTGCGCACAATTATGAAAAGTTGAAAGCAATGAATGTTGAGATTCTTTCAGTTTCAACAGATACGGAGTTTGTTCACAAGGCGTGGCATGATCATTCTCCGGCAATAAAAAAAGTCAATTTCCCAATGGTTGCGGATCCTACGGGAATGATATCCAAAATGTTCGGCGTTTACATAAAGGAAGAAGGACTGGCTTTGAGGGGAAGTTTTATAATTGACCCCGACGGAGTTTTGAAGACAATGGAAATTCATGATAATTCAATCGGAAGAAGCGCCGACGAGCTCGTCAGAAAAATTCAGGCGGCGCAGTTCGTGAGAGAGCATGGCGGAGAAGTTTGCCCTGCAAATTGGAAACCGGGAAGCAAAACATTGAAACCAGGATTGGATTTGGTTGGTAAAATATAATATGCCCATAATTGAATATAAAGATTATAAATCCAAACCAAAAAAACCGGTGAGAAACGGCTATTTGTATAATTCTGAAACCGGACATCTTTTATGGTATTTGTTATGCGATGTTGAAGGCAAAACGGAAAAGGGAATCAAAATCGTCAAAGAAATGAGAATTCCAAATCTAAAGAAGAAAAATTCGGAAATAGGCTCGCTTGAATTTGAAGCCATGTACCAAGAGATTGCCAAACAGATGACACGGGAAAAAAGATTTGAAAAACATGGACTTGAACTCGAAGAAAAAGTTTCAGTGTTTTTAGACCATAAAAAATAGTTCTTTTATAGTAGTGACAAAACAAAGGTTTTTTAAAGAAGTTTTTTGATAGATTTTTATGGCGTATGTAATGGTTTACGGAATGGCTGTCAGAGCAAAGAAGCATAGCGAAGCTTTCAGAAAATTTGAAAAATATCTTGCAGTAAAAGGGATTCGCTGTCTTAGAAAAGAAAGTACTCTTGAAAAAGGTGTAAATAAAATACAAGTAATGCACAATTAAAATGGGACCAAAAAACGGCAAGGCATTGGAAAAAGTATTGGCTAAAAAGTCAACAAAGAAAAAACCTGCAAAAAGTTTGTTCGTTTTCAGCGGCAAAATCGATGCCGTTGAAAGAGCGAAAGCTAACGCCATTATGAAGATTTATGAAATATTCGCGAGAAAAACGGATTTACTCCCGATTTATGTTGTTGCTCCCACTAAAGACACCGCCAGAGACAAGTATTTTGGAGCACTTTATCCAGATTATGGTTCTGTTGAAAGGATAGATGCGGGAAAGAGAATAGAAAGCATGATTCAGATTCAATTTAACTAAACGCTTTTATAGTTTCTAAAATATTTTTACAAATGACTTTAAATTTTGAACTTGACAAACTTGAAAAAGAACTTAAGAAAAGAAAACCTAAAAAAGTTCTCGTTCAACTTGCCGAGGGAATAAAGCAAAATGCGACGGAGATTTCAGAAGTTTTTGAAAAACTTGGAATCCAAGTAATTTTTTCTGGTGAAACCGCATGGGGTGGATGTTCAATCGCCCTTCAAGAAGCGGAAGCGTTGAAAGTTGATTTGATTGTTCATTTCGGTCACGCTAAATTCATCAACGTAAAATTCCCAGTTCTTTATATTGAAGTAAAGGATGAATTGAATCTTCAGCCGATTTTGAAAAAATCACTTTCGCATTTGAAAAAATTCAAGAAAATCGGGCTTTCATATTCGGTTCAGCATAAAGACGACATTCCAAAAGTCGTAAAGTTTTTTGAAAGCCACGGCAAAAAAGTAATGCTCTCAAAAAAAATGGGCTTCGCCGCGTACGACGGACATGTCGTCGGATGTGAATACACAGGGCTTAAAGCAATACAAAAAAATGTTGATGCATTCGTAATTTTGGGGAACAGATTTCATTCAATGGGTGCTGCGATTGCCGTCGAGAAACCGGTAATTTTGCTCGATGTTTACAATGACGAAGTCACAAACACCGAAGGTGTGAGAGACAAAATCTTGAAGCAAAGGGCGATTTCGATACAAAGATTAAGGGATGCAAAAAACGTCGGAATAATAATTGAAATAAAACCCGGGCAAAGATTCGGGAATCCAAAATATCTTGTTGATGAATTGAAGAAGAAAGGAAAAAATCCAATAGTCATAACAATGAACGAAATGACTCCCGAAAAAATAACGAATTTCTATTACATAGACGCTTTTGTTGAATTGGCTTGCCCAAGAATTGCAATCGACGATTTCGCAAAATATCCGAAACCGATTTTGACTTTCAGGGAGGCTCTCGTCGCGCTTGACATAAAGAGCTGGGAAGATTTTTTGAATCAAGGCGCTGTTTAATCATAAAAGTTTAAAAACTCTTTTTGTAACCATTCTTGTATGACAACTAAAATTAATTTGACAAAAATTGTCAAAGCTGTTGCGCTTGGAGCTGCTATTGCAGTTGGGGCAAGTTATTTGGCTTCATGCACTCCAAAATACCAAAAAATGTGGGTTGACCCAGTTAACCACGGAAAAGAAGCAGATTGGTATAAAATCAACAGATAATTTTTGTTAAAATGATAAAATTAAAAACATTAACAGCGATAGCACTAGCTGGTTCTTTAGCTTTGACTGTTGGATGTTCTGCGATAAAAAAAGAAATTGAATGTCCCTTGTGGGGCAGAGAAAGAGAAAATTGCCTTCAGCAAAACAGGCATCCTTCTTACGAAAACAACAAACATGAAGCTCCATTCAGATGGGCTTACAATATGGATAATTCAGAATTAAAATATTTTGAGTAAACGCAGTTTATTTTTATAATAATACTTATAAATGATTAATAATCACATTCCTTATGACGAATTTCCGAGAAATAGGATTGCAAAAGATTCTTCAGAACCTCGGGGTTACAGAGGAAAAATTGAATTTTGTCGGCAGAGTCTACAGTATTGGCGAATTACCGCAATTTGAAAGCATAAGGCAGATCAATATGTCGCACTATGTCCTGCAATCAAAAAAACAGATATCAGTTGGAGAAGTTGGAGATTTGTTGAATAAATTTAACTTTAGTCAAGAGGTTAAAGAACTAAGAACACTGGAGCATTGGGGGTATATTCTTCTGAGATTAAAAGATAATAAAAGTAGTTCCACGTTTTATGATTATCAAATTGATTTTGTTCAGCCAGATTTTGAATATTGTCCCGACGGAGAAATTAGAAAGAAAAATAGATGGAATGGTGTTGATGTTGAAGAGATGGGACTAATGTTTCCAAGAAATTAAAATTATTTTTTAGGTTGGATTTATCCTAAAAGATATTCAGCAAAAGAACCTTTTTTACCGACATAAGGTTTTTCCCTTGCAGTTCTTATGTCTTCAACTCTATTTGAACGATAAGACAAAACTTCAGATTTTCCCCACATATTTTCTCTTGATTCATCAATTGCTTTTTCTCTTGCTTCAATGTTAGCCAAGGGATTTATCTGTTTGCTTCTTCCATTGTAAATTTTACTGGCAGGATTTTCCTTCATTGCAAGGTAAGTTCTTTTATGAGCATCATTTATTCCCTCGTCTCTTATTCTTAAATTTCCAAGCACATCTATTTCATTTGAACTCCTATTCTTGTAAAGTTTGCTTTGTGGATTTTCCCTCATGCCCGCATAAACTCTTTTATGTGTTTCGTCCAATACTTCGTCCCTTGTTCTTTTATCTTCAAGTTGAGATTCTTTAATAGCTTCCTCAGGATTAAAAATTTCATCTATACTTCTGACAGATTCTGTTCCTTTCTCAATCTTGTATGTTCCAATCATTTCCGTCATTTTATCTTCGGACTTTCCGTCGGTATTTAAATTATTCTCTGTTTGAGTATACAAACCATTTTCTTTTCTCCATTTTTCAATTTCCTTTTCAATAGTTGTATTAAAGAAAAACTCTTTGTCCAGACCGAGAACATCGACAAGTTCGCCGAATGTTTTTGGGATTTTCGCCCCAGATTGAATCAGTTCGTAAAGAGTTTTTGGTTCCAAAACCAGATTATTTCTTGCTTCTTCCTCAAGCATTGACCTTGGTTTTATCTTGAGCATTCTTTGATTGTATTCTTCGACTCTTGCACCGAAAAGATGTTTTATCGCGCCAATTAATCTTGTTTGATAATGCATCTTAACTTCTTTTTCATAACCTTCCCCCGTATGATTCATGATGTCTCCGAATTCATTGGAAGTGGAATAATTGGCAATTTTGATATCTTCTACAAAATCCGACCTTGGAGTAAGATTAAAACCACCAGTACTTTCCGCTATCATTTCGTCCAGCTCTGTTCCGGTTGAACCAATTTGCCCGATTTTACCTTTATTTGAGATTCTTTTCCGTGTAGATTTCTTCTTTGATTTTACTATCATAAAATTCACTCAGAAGTAGTATATTTAAAAGTATCTAATCAACCCAATGCCCCGACATAATTCTCGTTGACTTTTTCCCAGTCAATCACGTTGACAAATGCTTCAACATAATCTGCACGGCGATTTTGATATTTCAAATAATATGCGTGTTCCCAAACATCGACGACAAGCAAAGGAATTTTTCCATAAGATATCGGAGATTCTTGGTCGTGAGTTTGCATTATCTCAAGTTTTCTTGAACTTGGATTCAAAACAAGCCAAGCCCAGCCGGAACCAAATTGCGTAACTGCGGCTTGCTTAAATTGAGCAGAAAAACCCTCAAAACCGCCAAATTCATTTACTATGGCTCTTAGTATTTCTCCTTTCGGCCTTACATCTTTCTTCAAACAATTCCAAAAAAATGAATGATTAAAATGTCCACCGCCGTGATTTCTTACTTGAGTTCTCACTTGCGTTGAAATTGAATCAAGATTTTCAAGAAGCCATTCAACTGGTTTGTCTTGAAGTTCTTCATGATGCTCAATCGCCTTGTTCAGATTATCAACATAGGTTTTGTGATGTTTTGAATGATGAATTTCCATCGTCTTCGCATCTATGTAAGGTTCAAGAGAATCATAAGAATAATTCAGTTTTGGGAGTTCGTGCGCCATGTTTTAACGATTGTAAAGTTTTTTAAAAAGATTGTGGTTGAGGGGCACCAAGGTTCCCCTTTAATTCGCGACTTCGCACGAGCATTAATTCAAATTTACTCTCTACCACAAAATCGCTCACACTAACCCCTCCTTTTAAAAAGATAAAAAGTATTTTATTTTTCGAGCCTCCATCGCATAATGGTATTGCACGCGACTCGAAATCGCGGCCCTTTGGGCTTCCAGGTTCGATTCCTGGTGGAGGCGTTTCCTCATGGCTGAAAGCCGTGTGCCGCCCGGCTAAAGAATTTAAACCAAAGGAAGTTTACAAAAGAAACCTTAGGTGTCTTTTGGTTCCTGGTGGAGGCGTTTTAAAAAAACAAAATTTTATTCTGAGATAATTTCTAATCGTGAAATATTTAAACTTCTTTTAATTAAGCGTTTAAGGTGACTCATGTTATACGAAAATTGGCTGCATAATGGTTCTTTGAATATAAAAGCGATTCACTGCAAGCCCTTGAAGGGAAATATTGTTTCAGAATGTCTTGTAATCGGCGGAGGAATTGCCGGATTGCACGCGGCATTAAGACTGGTTGATGCGGGGAAAAAAGTTGTGCTTCTTGAAAAAATAATTTGCGGGGGAAGCTCGTCCGGACAAAGCGGTGGTTTCCTAAGCCCTGAAAGCGAGGAAGACATGAACGACTTGATTGAAAGATATGACAAAGAAAAAGCCAAGATAGTATATGGCGCGCCGGCGAGAGGAATGAGTTTGATAATTAATAACATAAGGACATACAATTTTAATTGCGATTTCAGGGTGCAAGATTCTTTGTTGATTTCCATAAAAAAATCGCATGACAAAAGAATTTTTGAAGAAGCTGAAGCCAAAAAAAGCCAGAATTTGCCATATAAGATTTTGAAAGAAAACGAGATAAAGAAAGTGCATCCCGGGAAAAATTACGGGCTGGCGATGAGATATCCAAACAGATATGGAATAAATTCTTTTGCATATTGCCAGGAGATGAAAAATCTGCTCATTAAAAAAGGCGTTAAAATTTACGAGGGGAGCGAGGTTCAGAAAATAATCGGAAATACCGCAAAAACGCATCTCGGCTCAATCAAGGCTGAAAACATAATCGTCTGCGTCGACAAGATGAAAAAAGAACTTAATGAAAATTTCTCGAAAAAATATTACCACATCCAGACCTATATAGCAGTAAGCGAACCTTTAAGCGACAAAGAAATGAAGACTCTTTTTCCAAAGGGTGAGCTTATGTGCTGGGATACCCGCTGGGATTATATTTATTACAGACCCGTCAATGAAAACCGGCTTCTTGTCGGAGGTTCTTCAGCCGGAACAGCGTACATGTCGGAACCAAGTTATTCTCCAAAAGTAGTCAACAAATTCGTAGACAATTTGAAAGAAAATTTTCCAATAATAAAAAATCTTGAATTTACCAATTACTGGTCCGGCATGATTGACGCCACAAAAGATTTGGTGCCCATAGCCGATTATGATTCCAAAAACAAATCAATACAATATTCCATGGGGTGCGTCGGGTTAAGCTGGGCGGCATATTGCGGAGATTATCTTGCAAGAAGAATCACAGACAAAAGAAATACCGAGGACATGACTGAATTTTTAGGGGCAAACAGGAAATTTTTCATCTCCGACGGCTTGCAGAAGATTCTTGGAAAAAAGATTTCTTTTTTCATAAGCCACTTGAAGAATTTTTTAGGATGAAAAAATCTCAATAGTTTTTCTTATCTCTTCTTCAATTCCTTCAATGCAATCATAATCGAAAATCTCCAAATCGTTCACCCACGCAAAATCCGTGAATGCGCCTTTTTCCAGAACAACTTTTCCGGATTTATATTTCGCCGCAAATTTTACGAGAACAACGGGAATTCCGTCGGGGCGAACAAAAGCGACGCTGTTTATGTAATGCAATTTATCTTCAATTTCAATTCCAGCTTCTTCAAATGCCTCTCTTTTTAATAAATTCTCTACGGCATTTTGAAAATCAATAACATCGCCGTTCATTCTCGTCGGCTTTTCAATCGGCAAGTCGTTCCACTCCAATTTTCCTCCCGGAACTGCATATTTTCCGGGATGAACTTTTTCTCTTTCGTCTCTTTTGAGAATCAAGCATCTGCCATCTTCTTCGCGATAAATTACAACATTTGCAACGAAATAAAATAATTTGTCATCTTTGGCATTGTCCAAAGAAATTTTATCGGCAGGCATCTCATGTAAAAATTGAGAGAGTTTTTAAATATATTTTGCGTGATGTGGCAAAGAGGATGAAAGCAAATGGCAGTGCAATTTGCGCTGTAATTTTGCAAACAAAATAAAAGGATGAAATACGACTTCGCAGTTTTCGGAGCAACAGGATTGCAGGGAAGAATAGTCGCAAAAGATTTGCTTACAAATGGCTATTCGGTTCTGCTTTGCGGAAGAGACAAATCAAGAGTGAAATATTTGCTGAAGAAACATAAAAGTAAAACCGGATTTGCGCATCTGGATGTTGAAAATATAAAGGGGATTACGGATTTAATAAAAAAATCCGGAGCCAATGTCGTCGTTAATTGCGTTCTTAGCACTTGGAATCTTAATATTTCAAGGGCGTGCATAAATGCGGGAGCGCATTATCTCGACCTCGGTTCGGAAATATGGCTGACAAAAAAACAATTTTCAATGAATTCCGAATTGCAGAAAAAAGGGTTGACATTCATGCTTGGCTGCGGCTCCGTCCCAGGCGTTGGAAACGTAATGTTAAGACATGCCGCTCCAAAATTTGACAGCATTGAAACAATTCACTCCGGCTATAATTGGAAATCAAACATGAACAAATTTGTCGTCCCATTTTCCATAGAAGCAATAATGGAAGAGTTCATGGATCCTGCGATAATAGTCAAGGACGGGGAATTCGTCAAGATAAATCCGATGAATTCAATGGTTTATCTTTATCCAAGAGAAATAGGAAAACAAAAATCGTTCAGCGAGAGGCATCCCGAGAATTATACTTTCTTCAGATACTATGGCAAAATGGGACTTAAAAATTCAAAATGCTTCGCAGGATTTCCGAAACATTCTTTCGACAGAATAAAAACTCTTGTTGAACTTGGATTCGGAAGCTACAGAGGAATAAATTTTCACGGAGTGAAAATAAAGCCAATAGAATTTTTGGCGGAAGTTTTGAAAGGGATAAGAGTTCCAAAAGGATACAAGGAAACTGAAAATTTATGGGTTCATATTTGGGGAAAGAAAGACGGGAAGAAAAAAGAAATCAAAATGGAATGCGTCATACATACATTGAAAGGGTGGGAAGAAGATTATACAAACATCGACACCGGAATGCCTTGCAGCATAATGGCACAGATGATAAAAAAAGGCGTGATAAAAGAAAGAGGATGCTTCGCCCCGGAAGGCGTCGTTCCGCCAGAATATTTTTTCAAAGAATTGAAACGCAGAAAAATGATTGTTTATGAGAATGGGAAGCAAGTGAATTAAAATATTTCTTGCTACGAAATCGGCTTTCGCCAGATTTCTTCGCCAAATAAAAAATTGATAATGAGAAGAGTCTCAGCGACGATTAATCATAAACACGAAGTTAGTTTTTATTTTATTTTTTCTCAAAGATAATATTGATTTCCTTAATGTGATTAATTTTTTCTTCGGGGGCAATGCGTAGGGGTGTCCCCTCGCTACTCATACCTCAAAGCGTCAACAGGATTCAGTCCAGCGGCTTGTCTTGCGGGAAGCAATCCGGACAAAGAACCTATTATGAAAGAAAATCCCAAAGCTCCGACGATAATCATCGGATTCAAACTAGCTTGAAGAAGATTGCTTCCGAGAGCTTGCGCTGCAAAATATTCCGCAGTTTTTGCAAGTCCTATTCCAATTGCGACGCCGATTGCACCGCCAACCAATCCGAGCAATCCCGATTCAAATAAGAACAATAACATTATTTGATTGTTTGTTGCTCCAA
>ERZ1292632.608-Hain-H43-01um-R2-608-length-39540-cov-16_pt1 | contig 31923 bp, 44 predicted proteins | sample MGYA00564407_ERZ1292632 | MGnify/ENA primary metagenome ERZ1292632 (study PRJEB36523, sample SAMEA6512637) | groundwater metagenome | collected 2019-01-08 | study: AquaDiva: Metagenomics assemblies of 32 groundwater samples | reverse complement strand
AGGGCTTACTTCAATTCCACATCAGGTAGTGAGAATGCTCCGCAAATTAAGTTTTAGTCTCCTGTTCTTTCTCTTCCCTCTCAGCGTTCTAGCCGCTTCTCTTCCATCACCCATAGGCCATATTAACGATTTCGCTAATGTCTTAACCCCAGATCAAAAAAATATTTTAGAGACTAATCTCAAAGATTACGAAACCAAAACCTCGAACGAAATTGCTGTCTTAATAGTTAAATCTCTTGATGACCAAAACATCGACGATTTCGGTATTAAGGCCTTTGAAGAATGGCAGGTCGGCAAAAAAGACAAAGACAATGGAGTCTTGTTAACAATTGCAGTTGATGACCGGAAAATGCGCATCGATGTAGGCTATGGATTAGAGGGTCAGCTGACCGATTCCAAGTCTGGAGACATTATCAGAAATGTTATTTCCCCGGAATTTAAAAAAGGGGATTACAATACTGGAATCACTTCCGGTATATTAGCCATCCAGCAAACCATCGCCGGCACATACTCTCCAACCGCGTCTTCCTCCGGTAAATCTAACTTCAGCGACTTTTTCTTTGGCATCATAATTCTCTGGGTATTAGGATCATTCTTGGTATATCTTTCTTCTTTTCTGGCCCGCAGTAAAAGCTTCTGGGCCGGAGGAGTCATCGGAGTCGTTATCGGTATTATTGTCAGCTCCATCATCGCGGCGGTTGTTTTAGGTCTCCTGGGTCTGCTTCTGGACTGGTTGCTGTCTAGAAATTATCAGAAGCTCAAAGCCTCTGGTAAGAAAACTACCTGGTGGGATTCCGGTGGAGGATTTTTTATAGGAGGTGGGTCCGGTGGAGGAGGGGGTTTTGGCGGCTTTGGCGGCGGCTCCTCCGGCGGCGGCGGCTCCTCCGGTAGCTGGTAATCAAGATCTACTTGGTCTGGAGGGTGTAGTCGCGTAGGTATACCATCTTTATACTTGGAGACATTTTGTTTACTAGTTTTTGATCGCTGGTAATCAGGGGGGTGTCGTCTATTTTGGCTAACGTGATATAAGCACTATCATAAGCAGAAATCCCAAATTTTATAGCGTTTTCCAGACATTCAATCAACACTTCTTCCATGGGGACAGTTTCCGGTTTTGATTTAAGAAGAAGGCCAAGTAATGATTTAGACTTCGCGGATGAAATTCTGGATCTTAAAGCGGCGCTTTTAATGCCATTTGCTATTTCATAAAACCACAGTGTCGGAGCAAGTAAATTTATTTTTCCCAACAAGTATTGTTTTTGTAACTGTATAGCTTGATCCGAAAAGATTTCGTCATTAAACACCCATTTTAAACACGTAGAAGCATCGATAACATAAGTGGGTTTAAGCATGGCTAAATCCGGCGGCCGTCTGCAACCAGTTGCAAGGTAGGAACGTTTATTTTTACCCGTGACTTAATCATAAGACGGAATAAATCCATTCTTTTATTGCCAACGGAAGACGCTTGCGCTTTGTATATCCTGACAGAGTCTCTGATTAATTGGGAAATGGGCCTTTTTTCTAAAAATGCCAGTGTTCTTAATTGCTGATATTCATCAGCGGGAAATCTTATATTGGTAGCTACTGTCTGCATGGTACCATGGTACCATGCAACTAAGTTCATGTCAAGCTAGAACGGCAAATCGTCTTCGGGTTTCCATCGCCAATTCCCATTTTCATCAAAACCCCAAGACTTACTTAATCTCTTAGTCTTCTTAATTTCTTGGTTTGCTTCGAGCAACCCTTCCGGAATATCTGCTAAGAATCTAGACACTGGATTATTGTTTCTCGTCCCAAAATACAGTCTTCTCCTGGCATACGTTAAATGCAACTTATCCATTGCCCTAGTCATTCCTACATAAGCCAATCTTCTTTCTTCCTCCATTTGTTCGGAGTCCATCAAGGCCCGGGAGTGGGGGAATAACCCTTCTTCCATGCCCACCAAAAAAACGTTTTTAAATTCTAACCCCTTGGCAGCGTGTAAAGTCATAAGAGTTACTGCTCCTTGGCCTTCCGTAGCCCGTCGACGGGCGGAGGAGGCCCGTTCAGTCAGGGCAATATTTTCTAAAAACTCTGGTAGTTTAGGAAACTCCATGGCCACACTCCGCAGTTCCTTAATATTTTCCAGCCTGGCCAAATCTTCCTCCTCGTCTGGATTAAATAATTCAATATATCCCGTCGATTTCAACACGCTGTCCAAAATTTCAATAGTTTTACCACCCATTGCTTCAAGTTTTCCTAATCTAGTTTTTCCGATTTTTTCAGCCCGTTTTCTTGCTACATCATCTTCCGGATTCATTATCAATCTCAAATAACACACCACATCTTTAATTTCTTTTCTTTCGTAAAATCTTGTTCCACCCACCAATACATAAGGAATACCAGCATGCAAAAAAGCTTCTTCAAAAACTCTTGACTGGGCATTGGTCCGATACAGCACTGCGTAATCAGAATAATCTCCTTTAAGTTGAGAGATAACGTAAATTGCTTCATCTGATTCAGACCCAGCCTCATAAACAGAAATTTTTGCTCCTCCAGATTTATCAGTCCACAACTTCAAAATCGGGTGATTCTTATTTTTTGATATCACTTTATTTGCTGCATCCAAGATAGTTTGTGTGGATCTATAGTTTTGTTCCAGATTAATAATTGTTAAATCAGGAAAATCTTGTTTTAAAAGTTGCAGATTTCGATAATCAGCTCCCCGCCAGGAATAAATTGCCTGGCTGGCGTCTCCTACCACCGTTAAATTTCTGTATTTTTTCGCCAGCAATTTTGTAATCTCATATTGAGCTTTATTTGTATCTTGGTATTCGTCTACCAGAACATACTTCCACCTCAAATCTGGTTCTTCTCTCAGAAATTTTACAGCTTCTACTAACAAATCATCAAAATCCAGAGCTTTATATTTTTTCAGAAGCTGCTGGTATGCCATGTATATCCGCACCACCATTTTTTGAAAGTCCCCTCGTGCATAGTCTGCATATTCTCCTGGTCCTATTAATTCATTTTTTGCTCCCGAAATTGTATGTAGCACCGAAGAGGGTTTGACCACTTTTGCATCTACTCCCACAGCAGACATCGCCTGTTTAATGGTATCTATTTGATCGGCTTCATCAAAGATCACAAAATCTGGATTATTTTTTCGCAGCAACCTGGCACAAAAGCTATGGAAAGTCCCTCCGGTGGGTTTAGTTCCGGAAATTCTCCGCAGCATCTCTTCAGAGGCCTTATTGGTAAACGTCAGCAGAATTATCTCTTCAGGGGCCACCCCTTGGGAGATCAAATAAGCCACTCTTTGAGTCAACACTCGGGTTTTTCCGCTTCCCGCTCCAGCCAAAATAAGCAGTGGTCCATTGCCAAATGTAACCGCTTCTTGTTGGGCCGGGTTCAAATCAGCTAAAATGCTCATGCTATGGCATTGTATCAAAGGTTCAAACGCCAAATCTTATCAAAAGTCGTTTTCGTCCGTATCGTTCTTGTCTGCTTATCACTTGGACTCTTTACAATTCTCTATCTCCTGGCCATCAAGCCCCTTAGTAGATTAACCGCTTCGTTACCAAATCACACCGGGCGCACCAACTTTCTTCTTCTAGGAGTATCTGGAGGAGATCGTGAAGGTAAAGATCTAACCGATACGATAATTTTTGCCTCGTTAGATATCCGCACTGGAGATACTGTTCTTATATCTATTCCCAGGGATCTCTGGATTCCCTCCCTGCGGGCCAAAATTAACACGGCATATCATTACGGAGAAGAACGCCAGCCAGGAATCGGTGGATTTCTCCTCGCCAAATCTTCACTTACCGAAGCCATTGGTCAGCCGGTCGATTTTGTGGTTTTAATTGATTTTTCTGGCTTTGCCAAAGCCATAGATGTCATTGGTGGACTGGATATCCAAGTCGACACTTCCTTTATAGACTCCAAATTTCCCATTCCCGGGAAAGAAACCGACCCTTGTGAACCCTGCCGTTATGAAACCATCAGTTTTACCAAAGGCCTACAACATATGGATGGTGCAACCGCCCTTAAATTTGTTCGCTCCCGTCAGGCCGAAGGTGACGAAGGCACTGATTTCGCCAGATCTAAACGCCAGGAAAAATTAATTTCGGCCTTTAAACAAAAAATTCTTTCCTCACCCACCAAAATTTTTCAGCTAAAACGTATTTTTTCCCAAATAGTCATTACCGATATTTCCTCAAATTTATATTTTCCTCTTTTTAAACTCGGGCTTAAGGCGGTCCGCCAACCCCTGCGGTCATTCAGCCTTTCTGAACCTCTCCTGTCCCACCCCCCCATCTCTGCCGTCCAGGATTATCAGTGGGTTCTTCTCACAAATCCAAATGTAGCCAAGTACGTTGAATCACTTCTGCATCCATGATTCTCTCCTTCATTCTCTTTGCAGGCTGGACATTTGCCGGTAGAAAAATGCTTCAGACCTTTTCTTTTAAGTGGCCATTTTTAATTGAATTATCGGCTGGTTTTTTGTTAGGGAATTTATTTATTGTTTATGCAATTCTTCTTCTCGGATTTTTCTTCCCCCATTCTTTAATTGTTTATATTCTTACCGGAATTTCCGGCCTTTGGTGTCTTCTCTTTTTCCCTCGCCACATCAAAATAGACAAGTTTTGGATACTGGTTTTTATTTTTTCAGCTCTATTTTTTGGAATATTATATTCCTCTATTTGGCAAACCAAACAAGGTGGTATTACTTTAAGAATGCGTGGGGTCTGGGGCGATTGGGGCCATCATATTGGACTGCCTCTCTATTACAAATCCATAAACAGAACAGTTTTAGAAAATCCCTTTATCTCCGGTCAAAAATTTACTTACTCTTTCTTAAACGCCTATATCCCCGAAGCCATGCTCCAACTGGGATCACCCCTACGCGACAGCATTATTTTTCCAGGCATTATTTTGAGTATTGCTCTAACTTTGCTTTTAGTGTTTTTTGGCAAAGAAATCGGTCTCAAAAAATTATCCTGGGTGGCGCCATTTCTGTTTTTTCTGAGTGGAAATCTCGGTTTTATCTATTTTTTCAAAGACCACCTAGTTTTTCCTTTACTTCGTGAATATGGTCACTTTTGGGAAAACAATTTTCACTTCGGAAATATTTTAGACTTTTTCTTTGTTTCCCAAAGATCGTTTCTTTTTGGTTTCGGATTCGGTTTAATAATTCTACTTTCAGTTTTAAAGTCTGAAAGAAAATCCTCCTATTTGTTTGCCGGCATTCTCTTTGGATTATTGCCCCTAATTCACATGCACAGCTTTATTTCTTTAGGGTTAATGCTTGCTGTCTACACCATAATTAAATTCAAAAATTGGCGCTCTTGGCTCTGGTTTTGGTTCCCTGCTGCAATCCTCTTCCTGCCAGTTCTCAATTGGCTGACCATTTCTACAGCCGGAAAATTTCTGTCAGTCAAATTAGGCTGGTTGGCCGGAACCGAAAACTGGGTTTGGTTTTGGATCAAAAACACCCCCATTATGATTTCCGGGCTTTTGGGAACTTGGTTTATTCCTGCTTGGGCTCCATTTATAGTTGCCAACCTTATTCAGCTTCAACCCAATCTAGCAGACAACAACAAATTATTTGTTTGGTGGTATCTTTTGGCTGGAGTTTATCCCACACTCTTATTCTTGGAAAAAGTAAACAAAAAAATTATTTCTCTGGTTTTAATATTTGTGGTTACTTTCTCTGGAATATTACAGCTGATCTGGGTTTTTCAAAACAAGTGGGAGTTTGTCAATCCCGAGGAACTCAAGTTAGCTGAATTTGCTAAAAACTCATGTCCTCAAAGCCGATGGCTTACTTCTGACCGTCACAACCATCCCGTCTTCACTTTCGCTGGCCGCCCCCCAGTTATGGGGTATCGGGGCTGGCTCTGGACCTGGGGAGTAAACTATACCCAAGTAGAAACAGACGTCAGGTTCATGTATCAGTTTCCAGACCAAAACCGTTATCTTTTTCAAAAACATCAGGTTTCATATGCAGTCATTGGCCCAGCAGAAATAGGCGAATATCACCCAGACATTCTTAAGTGGCAAGAAGTCTTTCCCTTGGTTTACAATTCTGAGAAATATTTAGTTTTTGCTGTTTCTCCATGCCAATAATATTGTTTCTTGCTCTTATTTTTACCCGTTTGGTTAATCTATCAACTCCTCCTGGTCACTATTTTGACGAGGTGTATCACGCTTTTACCGCCCAAGAAATGGCCAAGGGTAATATTGCTGCTTGGGAATGGTGGCACCAAGCCCCGGCCGGGTTTGCCTACGAATGGACCCACCCTCCGCTCGCCAAGCTCGCCATGGTTACCGGGTTAAAAATAGTGGGGAATTCTCCCTTAGGCTGGCGGCTTCCTGGTGCTCTCTTAGGAATCTTTGCAGGAATTTTTTTGTATGCCTCTGTCTACAAACTCTCCCACAGCAAAAAAGTCGCTCTCCTCACTCTATTTTTGTATACCTTTGATGGTCTACCCCTGGTCATGTCCAGAATTGGTATGAACGATATTTATTTGGTCTTTTTCCTAATTTCTAGTTTCTATTACCTAGTTTCTAAACGTCCCCTTATGGCGTCTATTATGTACGGGCTTGCGCTGGCTTCTAAATGGTCCGCCATATATTTCCTTCCTATCTTCATATATTTTATTTGGAAAACCCCTCTTTATCTTTTTCTCCCGCTACTCATATACCTGGCCACCTACTTGCCATTTTTACTTACCCACTCTTGGGACAAGTTTATTGAGCTGCAAAAACAAATGTGGTGGTATCACACTGGTCTTAAAGCCACCCATAGTTATTCTTCGCCCGCTATTACCTGGCCCATGATGTATCGCCCTGTTTGGGCGCATGTAAAATATTTATCAGCTCAAACTGCCAATATATACATTCAAGGCAACCCCCTGATTTGGTGGTTTGGCCTGGTAGCAGTAGGATATCAAACTTTAAAAAAGAATCTGGCTGCAGTCGGATATTGGATATTTCTTGCCCCTTGGATTTTTAGTCCCCGGATCATGTTTTTATATCACTACCAGCCGTCTTTAGTTTTCTTGTATATTCTCCTGGCTCAATCAACCCCCAAGAAACTCATCTACATCTCCTGCACTCTGTATTTTATATCCTTTCTTTTCTTCTCTCCCCGTTATTTCGGTATCCCCGTTCCCAATCAGTTTCTAAACTATTTCCTCTGGCTTCCATCTTGGAGATAGAATTCTTGAAATTAGAAGTTAGACGTTAGATTTTGAAGATGGATTTTTTGATGTTTTGAAAACCTGCCAATTATTTTTAAGATTTGTTAATTTTCCTCCTAATCTTTCATATCTATCAATGAAATCCTCGTGTTTGGTATATCTCTTGTGAATTGCTAGTAAAAGATGATTAATCATTTCGTTGGCCTCGGCTGTTGCGTCACGTAAAAACTTTTGAAACTCTTTAATCGACTCCCTTTTTGACCAGCCCTCTGCAATTAATGCGGGAATAGCTCGACAAGATCTCCTTGTTTGGTCAATAAGCAAGTACTGTTCCTGTCTAGGATAGTTTTTTAATTCGTCTTCAACCTCAATCTGAAGTTGGAAACTCTCTTGATAGACTTCCAAATCCCGAAAGCTTTTAATCACACCAATAGTTTATCAAAATATCAAAACTTCTAACATCAAGGTCCAATTTCTAACCTCCAACTTCAAAAAATCTATCTCAAAAGGCCAGCATCAATACTCCACCCGCAACCAGAAGCACTAAACCTACCAGAGAAATAGTCCACGTTCCCGCTACACTTCCGGCCTGCTCCAGAGTAACTGGTGTCGAGGCCGGGGTAGGAAGTCCGGGTGTTGGAGTTGGGGTAAAAGTTGGAGTTGGGGTTGGAGTCGGTGTTGAAGAACCGGTTGGTGTGGGCGTGGGTGTGGGTGTGGGTGTTGGAGTTGGGGTTGGAGTCGGTGTCGATGATAGATCGAAAGTTTCTAAGCACGCCGCACCTTCAGCGGCCTTACCGGGAGTTCCTACGTTAGGAGCAACCGGCTCTCGTCCTTTTTGATACAACAGTACTGCTGAAATGACAGATACCACCGCCAGCACCACTGTTACAACCACAACCATCACCGGATTTACTTTAGGCATCTTCGGCAAACTCATGCCGGACTTTGGTTTAATGACATTTATTTTAGGTTGGTCCATATTATGGGAAAATAGGTGTTGCAGATATTGAATAACTTGTAGCAGCAATAGTTATGGGAGGAGAATCGGCCTGCCACAGCGCGCCTACCAATTGCAGACTGGTTCCAGCATAAACCTGAGCTACTCCTCCAGCATTAACCGTAAATCTAATATTAGATATAGTAGTATTGTTGGCGCTGGCAAATCCCCTAAACACCACTTGATCCCCAACTTGAATCTGGTTTCTAGTGATCACCACTCCATTTCTCAAAATATCAATTCTCTGACACGCCGAACTCGGCCCCGGTGGGGGTGTCGGAGTGGGCGTGGGCGTTGGTGTCGGAGTTGGACCACTTGTTTCGCACCTCGTTCCCCAACACACAGTATTACCTCCCCGAGGCGTGCAAGACAATTCCCCCAAACATCCATTTCTTAGTCTGGTGTCGCTCGTGCTACAGGTTCCTCCACAATCAATCATCTGCTGCTGTGTCGCGCACGTCCCACCGTAGGCCTCTTTAAATACTTCAAAAACCGGAGCTCCAGTCGTAATCCGGTCTTTGTAACAAGCAATATCAATCTGCACCGTTTTTCCGCACGGCACAGGATCCAAAGTTAATGTTTGTGGATTCTGCCTAACAGGGTCGGGATTTGACTGACACCCGCTCTTATTGGCGTTCAAGTCTCCGGCACAAGTATATCTGAATCCTATACAAAACGCAGGCACCACGGCTGACCCGTCTTCCAAATCATTCTTGACAGCTTCTGCGCATGTTTTATTATCATTAACACACTTATCCTTACTGGTACAATTTGGATCATTTTTGTCAATACACCCCGCCCCAATTTGAGTTGCTCCTTCACCACTGGTCAGAGGCGGGCCGCATTTATCATCTCCCTGAACAGACGGAACCTGTAAATTGCCATCACATTTACCCCCAGCACATGGATACTGACCCGTTCCGCCACAACCTAAATCTGCTTCTGGACTGCCCGCTCCACCCCCACCCGGGCAACTTACCAATCCCCACTGTCCAGGACCGACACACTTATACGAACAACCACTGTCGGCATTAATCTGCGGCCGGCTGTCTCCTGCAGGAATACATTCGGCACCATTAAAACATCCCCCAGCTGCTTTGCAATCGTCATCAGCCTGTGCCGCTTTCTTTTCCAGGTTTACTTTATTTTGTAGATTTGAAACTATTCCTGTTCCTACAAAAACTCCTACCACAAGAACAAGAATTGCTCCGATGGCCCCGACCAAGACCCCCTTACCCCATTTTGGTTTTGGCTTAGTTTCCACAACTGTCGGCACTGCAGGAGTCTCTTTTGGTTCTTCAACTACAAGTGGGGGAGTGGGAGTAACAGTTGCTGTGGGTGGAGGAACTGGGACTCCCACCCCCGCATCTTCTGTCGACGGCATCGGTCCGGGAGTTGTTGGATTTTGATTAGTAGGATCCATTAGGCTTTTCTATACGCAAACGCGCCGGTTAATACCAGCCCACTTCCTAGTATGAGCAAAAGTAGGGTTGGGGTCAAGTTCCCGGATTGAGGGGTACCCGATTCCGTAGATGGATATGCCACTCTTGGAGTAGGCTTAGGTGTAGGTGTGGGTTTCAATGTGGCCGCAGGAGTAGCTATTTTTGCCGGAGCATTTGAAACTCCAGCTGCCTCCACCACAAAGCTTTTTTGTACAGTTTTCTTTACTCCATTCACCAACGCCGTAATAGTTATGGTATGTGTTCCTGGTTCTAGCCCAGCGGGAACGCTGTAAGACCAGTCTCCATTTTCGTCTGCAGTTACAGTTTGAGTAATCTGTGTGGTTGAATGGATTACAATTGTCACTTCCGCTCCGGCCGGTGCCTTCCCCATAATTTCAGGCTGCGTTGAATTAACTCTTTCTCCTGATTTTGGAGTCAGAATTACCAATGCCGGCCCAGAAAGCTTGGATTCCGTGGATGGAGTGGGGGTTGGTTGCTGGGCGGCTAAATTTACAGTCTGTCCTAAAGTTATCTCCGGCACTGGTTTAGTATTTCCTGTTGTGGTAGTTACAGTTGCTGTTCCCAACGCCCCAGCTTGAACTAAAACGCCCACTTGTCCAGCTGACGCGTCATACGCGGCAAAACTTGTTAAATCAACTGTTCTTGCGGTTGATATAGGGATAACCCAAGAACCGCTGGATTTTGTGATGGCTGCTTGCGGCACGGTTCCTGGCATGGCCAAATAAACCAAGGCCCCATCTACCGGATCTCCGCTCGAAGTCACTATCTGTCCATAAGCTACATCAGCCCGCGGGGGATTTCTCAATGTTATCCCGGTTGTAACTTTATACAACTGACCTCCTTGATCATATAATCCCTTTCCAGACCCGATTCTAAATCCATAGTTGGTAGCGGCCTTCAATCCTCTGATGGTTACCAAATGAGTAAAGTAAATGCCGATCTCTCCTTTTTCTTGATCTCGATCATCAGATACTACCAGTTCCGGTTTTTCTCCTTCGCCATATTGAATATATCCAGAAGTAGATTTTGCGGTCGTCCATGAGACCACAAAACTTGTATCAGCCGTGTTAGTAACTTTAACTTCAGTGGGGGTTTCTTCTGGACTCGCTCCCACCAATGATCTTAAAGGGGCGTTTAACAAAAAAACTCCGGCAACCAACCCCCCGATAGTTACCAAAATCCCCAGAATGGTTGGAATTGTTAGCTCTCTTTTTTTCATGGTTGTCTTTTTTCTATCTTATCTAGTGTGATGGTATCCAAATTAGGATTAAGTTCCATCAGCTGTCTGGCCAGTACATCTGGTACTGGTTTAATAGCGTAGGCTCGATACACTTCGAACCCCAGCCATGACACCAACGTAATCAAAGTCATGGTCAACATTAACACAATATCACGGTCAGTTTTATTTTTCTTCATATGATTCTAATTTGCCTTTAACTACCATTGTTAAGTTTGTAGCAGAGACAATCTGAGCCGATTCAATTTTCATAAGTCTTCTTAGGTTTTCCACTCTATCCAAGAAACTTTTTAATTGAGAATAATTCCCTTGGACTGACAAAGAAAAATTCTGATAGTTTTCTAAGGATACTCCAATTAAAATCACTCCGCTCTCTTGAGCCAGTTCTTCCATTCTTTTTCCCCAAGCAGAAAATTCTTCTCCCACTGGAAGAGCTTGATTCAAAACGACCAATCTGGCTTCATTGGCAGACAATACTTGTTGAGCTTGAGATATTTGAGAAATTTTTACATCCAGTTTTTTCTCAATTTCAGCCTGCTGTGTAATGTCACCAGAAAGAGAAGCAATTGTAATCAGAGTTGGACGCAGTGCCGCCCAGATCAAAACAATAATCAACAATAAAGATAACACCAGATACAAACTTGCTTTTAATAGCGGCTGTTGCTGAACAGTTGCTAAGTATCTTCTGTATCGAGCCAGGCTGGTTTTGTAATCAAGTGGTGCCATATTAATTTCTTAATTTAAGACTAAACTTAATTTCCCCTTTATTATCAGCAGTTAGCCCTGTCAGTTCACTACTTACCAATCTATCTAAAAACACTGCCAATACCCGATCATTTTGTGCTGTTCCAGAAATTGCACTTCCTTTTGCGTCAATAACGATACTAGTCAAAGTCACTCCCGGAGGAACCTGTGATGTTACGGTATCGAGAAGTTCCCCAGCCGGTAGTGAAGTATCAATTACTCTTTTAGCCGCTGCCAGCTGATTTTGGGTCGTTCTAAATTTAGTCTCGGTATTTTGCAAAGCGGTCAATATTGATTTTTTTCCGGTTATCCGGTCTCCCAAATCAGAATAATCTTTGTCTAACTTAAATCTAGATAAAAAGGCTGCAATTACCACCAATTCAGTCAAAATTACAATATATCTTCCTGTAGACAGTGCCCATTTTAATATCTTTCCCCACACTGAAGCGTCAAGTTCGGTTTGTGGCAACAAATTCACCCCAAATTTGGCTCGGGCAGACATAAGAAATAGTATATCAATTCGAAGTTATTTTTTCCCAACCAAACGCGCCAGTCGGGACTTCAGCCTTGCCGCCGTATTTAAAGGCACAACATGCTTCCTGACCGCTTTATCCAATTCTTGAAACATTAAGGCCAAATTTTTTGGCGTGGGCTTTCTGCGCATTGTTGCCACAGCCTCCTTAAAAGCTCTCTTACTTCTCAAATTGACTTTGGTTTTCTTTTTGTCAGACCGCAGTTTTCTGATTGCACCTTTAGTTATAGGCATTGCCGCCATATAATATCACAAATGCGGGACATTTTCTTCAGACGCCAGACAAACATTCTCTCTGCCGCCTTCGTTATCATGGCTACCTATGGCATCTCACACTTAGTAGGGCTTTTCAAAACCCGCCTGCTCATCTCCATCTTCTTTGGTACCAAAGCCCAACTATTGGATGTTTATTATGCCGCCTTCCGTATCCCTGATACTATTTTCCAAATTTTGGTCATCGGTACACTGTCTGCCGCTTTCATCCCCACATTCAATAAATATCTGGCCAAAAACGAGAAAGAAGCCTGGCACATTGCCTCCGACACAATGAATCTTATGTTTTTGGTTTTTTTCGTCCTTTCTGTAGTTATCTTTATTTTTGCCCATCCCATGTCCCGGCTCCTGGCCCCTGGCTTTTCTGCTTCCCAAACCGCACTCATGGTCCAGCTGCTGCGTATTATGCTTGTAGCCCAAGCCTTCTTTTCTATTTCTGGGTTTTTGACCGCCATCATTCAGTCCCATCAAAGATTTCTTGTCCCGGCCCTGGCCCCCATCGCCTACAACGTTGGCATCATCCTGGGTATCTGGCTGCTTTCCCCCCGTTTTGGCATTCTTGGCCCGGCCATAGGAGTAGTTATTGGCGCAGTTTTACATGTCTTAATCCAGCTTCCCCTGGCCCTCCGTTTGGGTTTTCGTCCTCACCTACATTTAAATTTAAGCCATCCTGGTGTCCTGGAAATTGGCCGCCTGGCCCCTGCCCGGTCACTGGCTCTGGGTATTGATCAAATTGAACAAACGGTAGCCGTGGTCTTGGCGTCGTTTCTTTCCCCCGGTTCCCTCTCACTCCTGAACGCTTCTCAGCTTCTTTTCACCATCCCCACCTCACTTTTTGGTGCCACTATCGGTCAGGCTGCTTTTCCCACTCTAGTCAAAGAAGCCGCTCAATCTGATCTCAAACAATTCCGCCAAACTCTGATCTCATCATTTTTGCAAATTGCTTTTGTAGCCCTGCCTCTTAGTACCATGTTTATAATTCTGCGCATCCCTATTGTCCGCTTAATTTTCGGAAGCAAAACTTTTCCTTGGGAAGCCACTATTCTTACTGGTCAGACCCTGGCTATTTTGTGTACTTCTGCAGCTTTTTATGCGGTCATGCAGCTGGTGATCCGTGGTTTTTATGCTCTCCATGATACCAAAACTCCCCTTATGGTAGGTCTAATAGCTGCCTTTTTTAGCTCTCTGGCTTCCGTGTTTGCAGTTTCCTGGTTGGGATGGGGGATTTTGGGTATTGCCGCGGCCATTGCCATAACCGCTATTTTAGAGACTTTAGCGTTGACCTATCTTCTCCACCGCCGTATTTCAAAAGGCCTAGAGACATTGGAAGTCTTCATCTCTCTTTCCAAAATGATTTTTATAAGTTTCATTACCGGCCTGGGGTTATGGATTCCCATGCGTCTTTTGGATAAGTTTGTTTTCGACACTACCCGCACCATTCCTCTCATCTTGCTTACTCTTGTCACTTCAATTATTGGTTTTGGTGTCTATATTCTTCTTTCCTACATCTTTCGGATCAAAGAAATCTCCGCCTTTGCGGATCTTCTTAAAAGAGTCATGCGCTGGAAAGACATTTTTACCTCTCCTCCCGCCGAACCCATGATCCTCCCCGCCCCAGAGCAGAATTAAGGTAAAATAGCCTCATGCAAAATATCCGTAACTTCGCCATTATTGCCCACGTAGACCATGGTAAATCGACCTTAGCAGACCGCTTTCTGGAAATCACCGGAACTGTTTCCAAAAGAGAAATGCAGTCTCAACTTTTAGATAGCAATCCTATCGAGCGCGAGCGGGGGATAACTATTAAACTGGCCCCAGTCAGGATGGAAATTAACGGATATTTTGAAGATGGGAATTGGAAGCTGGATCTTGAGGGTAGAAATTTTGATGCTTTGAGTAGTCAAAAAATCAAAACATCAAAAACTCAAAATCTAATTTCCAACATCGAACTTCAAAAATTCGTCTTAAATTTAATAGATACTCCCGGCCACGTAGATTTTAGCTACGAAGTCAACCGATCCTTAGCAGCCTGCGAAGGAGCCATTTTGCTTGTCGACGCCACCCAGGGTGTCCAGGCCCAGACTCTGGCTCACTTCCAACAAGCCAAAAAACTAGACCTGATGGTCATTCCGGTTATCAACAAAATAGACGTCGTTACGGCAGATATCGAAGGAACCAAGCAGCAACTCCACACAATCTTAGACTTTGACTTAGACTCTATTCTGTTAGTTTCTGCCAAAACCGGAGCCGGTGTCCCCGAACTTCTGGAATCAGTTATCAAACAGATTCCAGCCCCTCGAAGCTTTAGCGAAGTGGGGCCGACTCGTGCCCTCGTCTTTAATTCCAATTTTGATTCTCACTTAGGAGTTGTGGCTTGGGTCAGAGTTATTGATGGCCAAATAACATCTCACGACAGGTTATTTCTTCTTGCCACAGGCACTCAAACCACCGCCATCGAAGTCGGTATTTTTTCTCCCGACAAAAAACCGGTTGCTGCTTTATCTGCCGGCGAAGTAGGCTATATAGTCACAAACCTCAAAGACCTTTCTCTGCTTACGGTCGGAGATACAGTAGTTAGCGATTTAAACTCCCTACCTTTACCTGGTTACAAACCATTAAAACCGGTGGTTTTTGTCAGTTTCTACCCCACAGAAGGATCCGAAATAAATTTTTTACGTCAAGCCCTGGGAAAATTAAAACTCTCTGATTCGGCTCTTGTATTCACCCCGGAATTTTCTCCAGCACTTGGGAATGGATTTCGGGTAGGACTCCTGGGGCTTTTGCATGCAGACATTGTACAAGAAAGATTGGAGCGGGAATTTAATTTAGGTCTAATTGCCGCCGCTCCCTCAGTTTCATACCAAATTCTAACCATGAACAATCAACTAATAACTATTAACCAGGCGTCAGCCTATCCAGATCCATCGTTTGTTAAAACCATTCGCGAACCCTTAATAGACCTGTCAATTTTTGTTCCCGAAAATTTTGTCGGGCCGGTCATTCAACTTTGCCAAGACCACAGGGGGGTCTTACAGAACATGGAATATTTGGGTCAGATGGTTAGACTGCATTACCATCTTCCTCTAGCAGAACTAATTCACGATTTTTATGATCAGCTAAAAAGCGCATCTGCCGGCTTTGCCACCCTGGATTATGAACTTATTGGTTACCAAGAAGCCGATCTGGTTAAATTAGATATTTTGGTAGCCGGAGACAAAATTGACGCCCTGTCGCAAATTGTTCCCAGCGTTCGGGCTCCGTATATTGCTAAGGATTTAGTTGCCAAATTAAAAGATATTATACCGAGACAAAATTTTGAAGTTCCCATTCAAGCGGCAATTGGCAGTCATATTCTGGCCCGCGCCGACGTCAAAGCCTTCAGAAAAGACGTCTTAGCCAAAATGTCAGGAGGTGACCAGACCCGTAAAGACAAACTTCTCAAAAAACAAAAGAAAGGTAAGGCCCGCATGAAACGTGTCGGCCGCATCGATATTCCCCAAGAAGCATTTTTAAGTATTCTCAAAATTTCCTAGCGGGGAGTCAACTCAAGAAGTACCGCAGAATTAGCTGTTAAAGGAATTTGTCTTTGCAATATCGCCTCATCAGTAGCCACCTCTGTTTGAGAAGTTCCTCCCAGCAGGTTTGTCTGTTTAAGGGTAAAACTTCTCGCCTCTAAATTAGTAAACGTTACCGGCACAACTTCACTGTGCGCTCCCCTGGGATCATAATTAACAATCAGCACTTGATACCCTTCTCCTTTTTTAGCTCCAAACGCTTTTACCCATGTTCCATCTCCAGTTACAGCCAGTCTTTGATTACCCAAGGCCGTCAGCAACCTCAACGCTTCATATCTTGGTTTCCCAATAATTCCCCATTGACCAGTCACAGAAAAAGAGAATCCGTATTTAATTTTAAACAGCAATTCTCGGGCCACCGCCAGTAGATGTGCCGCTCCCGCCCGGGTATCGTTCTGCCCGCCCTTTTCAGAATCTGGTCCCATTTCTGAAATGATTTTTTCTACACTGGCAAAGTAGGGATGACTTTCGATCCATTGGTCTACAGAAGCCACGTCTTCCTGGTATTTTTCAATGTTACTGTCATATCTATGCCAGGAAAAGAAATCCAAGCGTAGTTTGTTTTCCAGAATAAAAGGGAAAAATTTATCCAGCCAATTTTTGTAAAGCCCGGTTGTTGCTGGCCCCCCAAATTTAAAAGCTTGAGTAACTCGAGCTCTGACAGCTCCCCGGGCCGCATAAGCATATAAAGTCCGGTAATCCTTTTTTCCTCCCATAGTCCACTTTCCAAACAAATCCGGCTCATTCCATACCTCGTAATAAATATTAGGAATACTTTTGTCTCCACTAAAATGCTCAATTGTTCTCTGGACAACAAGGGCCCACTCGTTCCAGTCTTTCGGTTCATCAATAATGTCGCTTTTAGAAATAGGCAGTGGCATATATGACAAAGAAAGAAATGGAGTTACTCCCGCTGCCCGCATTTTCTCAATCAGAGTATCAAGTTTTGCCCAATTAAACTGCAAACCATTTCCATCTCGAGACACTACGTCAAACCCATCATACAGATGGTCGATACGAATATATGCCGTTTTCACCCCCGCCACCTGTCCAGAGGTATTATCCAAAAACGTCGTTAGTTCGTCTCCTCCTTGAGCCAAAGCTCTCCAGGGTTGGGGCATTGGTCCTAGGACGTGATCAGTTTCTACAGTAATTGCCGCCAGCCTTCCTTCAGCCCCCACCAAAAGCCGGCTTACATATGACACCCCCTTAAGAAGCAGTGGTAAAACCAATATCATGGCAATTACACTCCCTGCTGACAATATTTGCTCTCTGCGCATGTTTTCATTCTAAGGCACAACAAGCCTCTTGACAATGATTAGCACTCCTGGTATAAGAGTGACAAATGGATATTAATTTAACTACTCGGCAAACCCAAATCCTCAAAGCCATTATTGAAGAATACATTTCTACTGCTGAACCGGTTGGCAGTGAAGCTTTGGATCGCAAATACAATCTTGGTGTTTCTCCTGCCACCATTAGAAACGAAATGGTCTCCCTTACAAAATCAGGATATTTACGCCAACCTCACACCTCTGCTGGCCGGATTCCCACTCCCACCGCCATGCATTTTTATGTGGATCATCTCATGCAAGAAAAAAAACTTTCCGTCACCGAAGAGGTGGCAGCTAAAGAAAAAATCTGGGATTCCCGCTTCAACTTCGACAAGCTGATGCGCCAAGCCACCCTAGCCTTGGCAGACCGCACAAAAACTCTTACTGTTGCGGCCACTGACACTGGAGATATCTACTACGCTGGAACAGCCAATATTTTGGGCATGCCAGAATTTTATGACATTGATGTTACTCGAACCGTACTCTCACTTTTAGATGAACAGTCTCGTTTGCGTCAGCTTTTCTTTGGTAGAGAATACGACGCCAACGAATCGGTGCATATTGTTTTTGGTGAGGACCTACACTGGGATTTCTTTGAACCCATAAGTTTTGCTTTCGCCAATTTTTCTACTGGAAAAAATGGCCAGGGTATGTTGGGAGTAGTTGGTCCCTGCCGTCTCAATTACGCTTCCATCATTCCCAACCTGCGTTACTATTCTCAGTTAATTTCTGATATTACTTCCAGCTGGTAAAATATGGCCATTACTAAACTAAAAACATTAGAGGAAAATTGGAAAAGGGCCTTGGCTGATTATCAAAATTTAGTCAAGCGCATCAATACAGACAAAAAGGATTTTGTTAAGTTTGCCACTGCCAATATTATTTCCAAACTCTTACCATCTTTAGATATTATTGAACTGGCTGCTTCTCATTCTCAAGATCAAGGGGTTAAAATGGCAGTCAAACAGTTTCAGGATGTATTATTCACAGAAGGATTGCAGGAAATTCTTCCCAAAATTGGAGATACATTCGACCACGAAATTCACGAATGTGTTGAAACTTTGCCAGGAGAGCCCGATAATACTATTGCAGAAATTATTACCAAAGGGTATAAAATAAACGATTACGTTATCCGACCCGCTAAAATAAAAGCATATGTCAAAGATAATAGGAATTGATCTAGGTACTACCAATAGTTGTGTGGCTGTTATGGAAGGGGGTTCCCCAAAGGTAATTTCCGCCGCAGATACCGGCAGAAATGTCACCCCTTCTATTGTAGAACCTGTCAAGAATCTGGTAGGGGATGTAGCCAAGCGCCAGATGATCTTAAATTCTAAAAACACCATTTACTCCATCAAGCGGCTTATGGGGCGTAAATTCTCCGACCCCGAAGTCAAACGCACCATCGATATGGTTCCTTACAAGGTAGTCGCAGGTCGTGACAACATGGCCTGTGTGGAAGTCGACGGCAAGGTCTACACTCCCCAGGAGATTTCCGCCAAGGTTCTTCAAACCATGAAAGCCCACGCCGAATCCTACCTGGGTGCCACAGTAGACCGGGCAGTTATCACCGTTCCTGCCTACTTCGATGACTCTCAACGCCAAGCTACCAAGCAAGCAGGAGAAATTGCCGGATTTAAAGTTGAACGTATTATCAACGAACCTACCGCCGCGGCTCTCGCTTACGGCCTGGACAAGAAAAATGCCCACACCGTAGCCGTCTACGATCTGGGTGGTGGTACTTTTGACATTTCCATTCTGGAACTTGGCGACGGAGTATTTGAAGTCAAGGCCACCAATGGCGACACCCATCTGGGCGGCGACGACTTTGACCAGGTCATCATGAACTGGATCATTGATGAATTCAAGAAAGACAACGGCGTGGATCTTAAAAAAGACGCCCAGGCCCTCCAAAGAGTTAGGGATGTAGCCGAAAAAGCCAAAATTGAATTAAGCTCAGCCATGGAAACAGAGATTAACCAGCCCTACATTACTCAAAACAATGGATCTCCTCTCCATTTATCTCTCAAGCTTTCCCGGGCAAAACTAGAATCTTTAGTTGACGATCTCATCCAAAAAACCATTACTCCTGTCAAAGCCTGTCTCAAAGACTCCAAAATTGACGTTTCTAAAATTGACGAAGTAGTTTTAGTTGGTGGTATGACCCGTATGCCCAAAGTCATTGAGGCCGTCAAAAAATTCTTTGGCAAAGAACCCAATAAGTCAGTAAATCCTGATGAGGTAGTGGCAGTTGGTGCCGCTATCCAAGGTGGAGTTCTCACGGGTGACGTCAAAGATGTGGTTCTTCTCGATGTTACCCCTCTTACCCTAGGCCTTGAGACTCTCGGGTCAGTTATGACTCCTCTTATTGAGAGAAACACCACAATTCCTACTTCTAAATCACAAGTCTTTTCTACTGCCGCTGATTCCCAAACCTCTGTTGAAATTCATGTTCTTCAGGGCGAACGCCCTATGGCCGCAGACAACAAAACCCTAGGCAGATTTATTCTAGACGGTATTCCTCCAGCTCCCCGTGGAGTACCTCAAGTTGAAGTCACTTTTGATATCGATGCTAGCGGCATTCTTAAAGTTACCGCCCACGACAAAGCCACCGGTAAGTCCCAGCATATCAGTATCACCAACTCTACCAACTTAGACGAAAAAGAAGTCGAAAGAATGCGTAAAGAAGCCGAGGCCCATGCCACTGAAGACGCAGAGAAAAAATCTAAGATAGAGTCCAAGAATCAAGCCGATTCTTTAATCTTTACTGCCGAGAAAACCATTAAGGACGCGGGAGACAAAGCCCCGGCCGAACTTAAGACCGAAGTAGAAGACAAAGTTAAAGCTCTCAAAGATATTCTAGAATCCGGTACCAAAGAAGATCTGGAAGCCAAATCCAAAGACCTCATGGACTCCCTACAAAAGCTCGGCGCCGAAATGTACCGCGCCCCTTCCGAAGCTCCTCAGAGCGAAGGGGGGCAAACAAAACCCGAGGATAAAAAAGAAGATAAAAAGGCCGAAGAAGGGGAAGTGGTAAATTAGACGCGTCGGCGCTTTGAAGGACGGGTTCCATTGTGAGGAACTGGGGTGATGTCAGCAATCAGATTCATTTTTAGTCCTGCAGCTTTTAATGCCCGCAGTGCCGCATCCCGTCCGGATCCGGGGCCTTTGAGAAATACCTCTACTTCTTTAATACCAGCTGCCATGGCTTTGCGGGCCGCGGCTTCAACTGCCATCGTAGCCGCATACGGAGTAGCTCTCCGGGCTCCCTTAAACCCAGCCGCTCCGGCTGACCCCCAGGCAATGGCATTTCCGCCCTGGTCGGTAATTGTTACTAAAGTATTGTTAAATGTCGCAGTGATATACACCTTGCCGTTCATATTATTTCTTTTCCTCCGCCTTTGGAGCTTCTTTAGTAGCTAATATTTCTTTCTTCAAAGCACCGATAGTCATTCTCTTACCTCTTTTAGTTCTGGCATTAGTCCTGGTTCTCTGGCCTCTTACAGGAAGTCCTTTGGAGTGTCTGTGACCCCTGTATGATCCAATCTCTTTTAATCGGGTAATGTTCTGTTGAATTTCTTTGCGCAAATCTCCCTCTACTTTTACCACATCCACTGCTTTTTGTACCCGAGCCAACTCTTCGGCTGTCAAATCTTTAACTCTCTTGTTTCCGTCCAAATTAGCATTCTTCAAAATTACCTTTACGTTCGACGGCCCGATACCATTAATATATCTTAGGGAAAATTCTACCTTTTTATTTTCTGGAATATCTCGTCCGGCAATTCTTGGCATATTATCCTTGTCTTTGTTTATGCTTGGGATTGGTGCAAATCACAAATAACACACCCTTACGTTTAACAATCCGGCAATTCCGGCATCGACTTTTGATGGAAGCTTGGACTTTCATATATAGATTATTTTATTTTTAAAATAATTCTTCCTAATGCGTCCTCTGGACTGGCCATGGCGACTCGGACTTTGTCTCCCGGTAGCAGTCTAATCCAATGGATTCTCATTTTACCCGCCAAATGACACAACACGATTCTTTCAGAGCCATTTAACCTGACCCTAAAAGAAGTGTTTGGTAAATTTTCTACGATTACCCCGTCGGATTCAAAGAGCAATGAACTAGGCATTTTTAAGCAGCTGTTAAAACCACAGGACCGTGCGCGGTAACCGCCACGGTCTCCTCAAACAGCCCTGATATTTTACCATCTGCCGTGGCTATTGTCCAACCATCATCATTTTTATATACCACCTCAAAATCTCCCTGGTTATACATAATCTCTATGGCTATAACCATCCCAGTTACCAATTTTGGGCTGTGTTCGTAATCTCCCAGTACAAAACAGGGAATGGCTGGCTCCTCGTGTAGTTCATGGCCTATCCCATGCCCAGTTAAAGCCCTCACGACACTATACCCCGCCTCTTCCACGGTTTCTTGCATAGCCCTGGAAATATCCGCTACCCGTTTACCAACCCTGGCCTGATCAATGGCCTTTTTCAGCCCCCTTCTTCCCACCTCCAAAAACCTTTCAGGGCCCCCGACTGTCACAGAGGTATCTGTATGAAAGCCTTTATAAAATATCCCCACGTCAAATCCCACCTTGTCCCCAGACTTTATTTTGTAGTCGCTGGGAATTCCATGCACCACAGTGTCGTTAATATTAATACAAGTTGCCCATCTGTATCCCGGAACCATTCTAAAAGAAGCTTTTCCCCCCGCTTCCCCAATTAGTTTTTCTGCCAGTTCGTCTAATTGAAGTGTGGTTATTCCTGGTTTTACAGCTTGTGCCACTTTATTTCTCACTTTGGCCAACAACTTTCCACCCTCTGCCATTATCTCAATTTCTTCCCCGGTCTTAATTGTCATTTTTGTCATAATCTCTCCTTAATATCTTTGGCAATTACTTCGATAGGCCTTTCTCCATCTATTTCCAAGAGCAGCCCGTCTTGTCTTGCCATCTCAATAACTGGTTCAGTTTGTGCTCTAAATAATTCTAATCTCTTTTTTATCGCCTCTGGTTTATCATCTTCCCTTTGCACGGGTTGATTATGATCACATCTTGCTGGTGCAGTTATTAAGTTATAAATTTGTCCACACACAGCGCACTGCCTTCTGGCCGAAAGTCTTCGCACAGTTTCTTTTTCGGAAATTTTCAAAAAAATTACCAGTTGTAAATGTTTTTTCATAACTTCATATTGACTAATAGTTCTAGGCGATCCGTCAAAGAGTAAGTTTCCATTATCATTTTCATTAATAAAGTCCAGGATAATTTTATTTGTAGTTTCATCAGGAACTAATTTTCCTTGATCAATCAAAGATCTTATTTCCGGATCCTTGGACTCTCTAAAAAATTTCCCCGTTTCAAATTTGGTCATCCCCATATCGCGCACCAACATCTCAGCCTGTGTGCCTTTACCAGATCCCTGGGGGCCCAAAAGAGCGATATTCATTACATCAAAAACGCATCATAACTTCTAATCGAAAGTTGTGACTGCAGGGACTTTACTGTTTCCAAAACGACAGAAACCACAATCAATATTCCTGTTCCTCCTAAAGAAAGTGTGGGGATTCTAAAAGCTACCTGGACAATGGCGGGCATAATAGCAATTGCCCCCAAGAAAACTGCTCCAGCTAGAGTTACCCGGTTCATAATGCCGTTTAAATATTCTACTGTTGCTTCTCCTGGTCTGATGCCTGGAACGAACCCACCGTACTTTTTTATTTCGTCCGCTATTTTTTGTGGGTTAAATACCACAGCCGTATAAAAATAGGTAAATCCAATTACCAGTAAGAAATATGACAAGTTATATGCCCAGCCATCAGGATTCATAAAAGCCACCACCGTCCTGGCCGCATAGGCTACCTGCTGATTATTTATGTTTTGTAAAAATTGACCCACCAAAGAGGGGAGAAGAACCAGTGATACTGCAAAAATAATAGGAATTACCCCCGCCTGATTGACCCGCAGTGGCAAGTGGGTGGCTTGTCCTCCATACACTTTTCCTGCTCTAATTCTTCTTGCGTACTGAATAGGAATATTTCGTGACGCTTCATTCATAAACACAACTGCCGCAATCAATACTAAAGCTACTCCCACAAATACCGCCAGATTTCCCAGAGAAAGAGTTTCCAGTGTCACCGCTGTTTGCCCTAAAGTAACCGGCAACCTGCCTACAATTCCAGCAAAAATCAACAGACTTACTCCATTCCCCACTCCATATTCAGTAATCAATTCTCCTAACCACACAGAAAGTATTGTCCCGGCGGTCATGGTTATAATTAAAGCCAATAAAGAAAACACATCCAGTGTCCCAATTACAGACTGGCTGCGTAATAGTGAATACATGGCAAATCCCTGCAATATAGCAATGGGTACGGTCAATAGTCTGGTGTATTGATTGATTACTTCCCGGCCAAATTCTCCCTCTTTTGACAGCTCTTCCAGCTTTGGAAACACCATAGTTAAAAGTTGCACAATAATCGAGGCATTAATATAAGGGCCCAGTCCCAACGCGATCAACGAAAAATTAGCCAACGTTCCTCCAGAAAATATATCTAAAAGCCCTAAAAGTTGTGAGCCTGCAAATAGTTGTCTTAGCGCTTCTCGGTCAATTCCTGCCACGGGGATATGAGCCAAGAGCCTATATACCAACAACATGCCTAAGGTAAACAGTATTTTTCTGCGTAACTCAGGCGTACCCCAAACCTTTTTTAGAAATTCCCACACTTTACTCATTACCCTCAATTTTACCACCCGCCTTGACAATTTTCTTGGCCGCACCAGCTGAGATTGGCACTTTAATTACTAGCGCTTGTTTTATTTCTCCTCCGTCCAAAATTTTTACTCGGGTTAGCCCTAAGCTTTTCAAAGTCACCTCTGATTTTGCTGGCAAATCTGCTAAATCTCCCAAGTGCAAAATCACCGGTTTTTCATTAGGCTTGAGTTTCCCCTTGCCTCGAAGTAGGGGAATTCTCTTTACCAGAGATTTCTTTGTTTTTGTTCCCTCATATAGCAAAGGCACATCTTCGCGGGCCTTTTGTCCCTTATTACCCCGGCTGGAAGTATGACCTCCCTTTCCAGAGCCAATTCCCCGACCCACTCGCTTTTTGGGTCTGGTTATTATTCTTGGTAGCTCATTTATTCTCATAATTTTTTAATCTTTTTAACGCCTCAAAAGTGGCGTAAACATTAGACGCTTTGTTATTGGTTCCCAGAATTTTACTCACAATATCCCTAATTCCCGCTGCTTCCACAACAGCTCTAACCGGTCCTCCGGCAATTACTCCGGACCCAGCCGGCGCCGGCTTCAACATTATTTGTGCCGCCCCTAACTTTAATCTCACCTCGTGAGGAATAGTTGTTCCGCGAGTTGCAACCGTAATCAGATGTTTTTGTGCATACGAGCTGGCTTTACGCATAGCCGAAGCCACATCGGCAGCTTTGCCCAACCCTACTCCCACTCGGCCTTTTTTATCGCCCACCACTACCAAGACAGAAAAATTCATCCTGTTACCCCCCTTGGTTTTCTTTGACACCCGGTTAATTTGCACCGTTTTTTCTTCAAACTCCTTTGGTTCCTGGTTCATCGCAGGTCTGGCAAATGGTCTCAAAATTCCATCCCCCCTTCTCTGGCCGCTTCCGCCAGAATTTTTACTTGACCGTGATACCGGTAAGCTCCTCGATCAAAAACAATCCTTGTAATTTTTGCTTTCAAAGCTCTCTCAGCCACGGTTTTGCCAACTTCTGCCGGTTTTTTGCCTCCGGCAGTAGCCAATGTTTTACCCACAGAGTCATCAATAACCTGTGCCCAAATGTATTTATTTGACCGAAAAACCGACAATCTTGGTCGGTCAGAAGATCCCCGTACCTTATTCCGGGTTCTCACGGCCCGTCTTTGACTGCTCTTTTTATATCTGGTAATCATATTATTTAGTCGCTCCTGCCCCCGCTTTGGCGGCTTTTCCGGCTTTGCGTTTAATAACTTCGCCTTCGTACTTGAGGCCCTTGGCCTTATAAGGGTCAGCCGGTTTTAGTCCACGGATTCTGGCAGCCATTTCTCCGACCAGCGCTTTGTCAGTTCCAGAGACTGTTATTTTATTCTCCACGACAACAAAAGTCACCCCGCTGTCCAGCGGGGCTTTAACCACTACCGGGTGAGAAAATCCCAAAGACATATTAAGATCACTTCCTGCCACAGCCGCCCGGTAGCCGGTTCCAGAAAGCTCTAGAGTTTTACTCCAGCCCAGGCTTACTCCCAGAACCATGTTATTAATAAGCGATCGAGACAGACCATGTAGGTTTGATAATTTTGCCGTTACTAAAATCTTACCCTCGTCAATTTTTGCCTCCACACCATCCGGCATTACCCATTCCAACTGTCCTTTAGGCCCCACGACAATTACCCTGTTACTGTTTACAGTTACAGTTACTTCACTTGGTATAGTAATGGGTAATTTTCCTATTCTAGACATATACTTACCAAACTTGGGCGATAATTTCGCCTCCTACATTTAACTTTTTAGCCTGTTTATCGGACATCACTCCTTTTGGTGTGGACAAAATATTTATTCCCAGTCCTCCCAAAACTCTAGGCAATTTTTTCACTTTGGTATAAATTCTTACTCCCGGCTTGCTCACTCTCCGGATGTCAGTTAAAACCGGAACCCTACCGTTATATTTTAGAGTTATCACCAACTCATCGTCCTCGCGGGAAATTTTTTCTATAAATTTGTTTTCTAGAAGTACTTTTGCCACTCTTTCTCTCATAGTACTCCACGGTGATCGTATCTCCAGCAGATTAGCTCTATAGCCGTTTTTTATTCGAATTACCAAATCTGATACAGGATCGTTTACCATGATGCCTTTTTCACTCCCGGGAGTTCTCCCTTATGTGCTAATTCCCTAAAACACAACCGACACAAACCAAACATGCGCATATACGCCCTTGGCCTTCCGCATTTTTGACAGCGGTTTCGGTACTGTGTGCTTGGGTGCACCAAATAACCTTTTTGTTGTTTGACGAGTTTTGATGTTTTAGCCATTTTTCTTAAAAGGCATCCCCATTTCAGTTAACATTTCTCGGGAAGCATCAGGGTTACCAGCCGTATTTACAATTGTAATTTCCAGACCCCTGATTTTATCAATTTTTGAGAAATCTATTTCAGGAAAAACAATTTGTTCGGATAGTCCCAAAGTATAGTTTCCCGCTTTATCGAACGCAGTAACCGATACTCCCTGAAAATCTCTTACCCGAGGTAGGACTATTGTAAACAGTTTTTTCAAAAACCCTTCCATCCTTTTTCCTCTTAAGGTTACAGTCAAACCCACCGAATCTCCTTCTCTTACTTTGAAATTAGCAATAGAAGTTTTTGCCCGAGTTACCTTAGGTTTTTGGCCTGCAATAATAGCCAGTTGCTCAGAAGCCTTAGCCAAGACCCCCTTGTCACTTATGGCCTCTTTTAGCCCGATGTTTAATACCACCTTAGTTATTTTTGGTTTAGCCATTTTATTCATAGTTATTTTTTAGTCTTTTTTAACTTTGCTACCCCATCAATTTCTTGATCGCATTTACGACATACCCTGACTTTTTTGTCATCTAGCAATCTATACCCCACCCGGGTTGGTAATTTACATTTAGGACATACCAAGGCCACATTACCTACAGGCAATGGTCTACTAAGAGTCAAAATCTCCCCTGGCTGATTTTCACCTTTTTTCTTAGTGTGTCTCTTATACTGATTCAGCCCAGGAACAAGTACCAATTGTGAACTTACAAAAACTTTCTCCACAGCCCCTTCCCGGCCCCGGTCTTTGCCGGCAGTTACCAATATTTTGTCACCTTTTTTTAGTTTCATATGACCTCCGCTGCCAATGAGGCAATCTTATTAAAACCTGCGTCTTTTACTTCCCGGGCCACAGGGCCAAAAATTCGGCTCCCCCGGGGTTCTCCAGTTTTAGGGTCAATAACCACACCGGCATTATCGTCAAATCTGACATAGCTTCCGTCTTTTCTTCCCTGTTCTTTTCTGGTCCGGACAATTACTGCCTTAACTACTTCAGAATCTTTTACTGCCCCATTAGAATCTGCTCCGTCAACAACGGCCGTTACAACGTCTCCCAAATACCCAAATTTTCTCTTCCAGGCCCCCATTACCTGAATCACCCGCAGCTTTTTGGCGCCGCAGTTATCAGCAGGAACAAGGATGGTTCTTAGTTGTACCATATTTATTTCTTAATAATTTCAATAATTTTCCAGGTTTTAGTTTTTGACATGGGTGGAATTTGCACCATTTTTACATCGTCGCCCGGTTTTGCTCCCAACTCGTCGTGGGCATGAAACTTACTGGTCTTCCGTACCCGTTTGTGATAAAGCGGATGAGCTTTAAATCTTACAACTTCCACCACCACAGTTTGTTTCATTTTATTCGATAATATTTTTCCTACTGTTGCTTTCATACGAGTTTGCTTTTAACTATAGCTAACTGTTTGCGCATGACATAAGTTCTCTGATTTTTTAATCTGGCCATATCTAGCAGTTTTTGCAAATCGCCAACCCTAACTGCTAATTCAGCTTTCGTTAAGTTTTTTATTTGAGATTTAAATTTAATCATCTTTAGATATTATTCTAAATTTAAACGGCATTTTGGCGCTGGCCTTAATAAAGGCAGTTGTTGCTAATTCCTTTGATACCCCTGCTATCTCAAAGATAATTCTCCCAGGAGTAATTACTGCCACATAATCGAAAATATCACCCTTTCCAGATCCCATTCTGGTCCCCAAAGCCTTTTTAGTAATTGGCTTGTCAGGAAAAACTCTGATCCATACTTTTCCACCTCTTTGGGTATATCTGGTGATAGCCTTTCTTGCTGCCTCAATTTGACGAGCTGTCATCCAACCCCGGCTTAGAGATTTTAAGCCAAATTCTCCAAAGTTCAAAACACTACCACGAATAGTAGATCCGGACATGTGTCCTCTAAATTGTTTTCGATATTTTTGTTTTTTAGGCTGTAACATTTTTTTCTCCTCTGTTTATCCAAACTTTAATTCCTACATACCCAGATCGGGTTAGAGCGGGGAATTGTGCATAGTCTATATCTTGACGCATTGTTTGTAGCGGAACTGCTCCTTGTTGGTATAGTTCCCGTCTGGCAATTTCTGCTCCTCCGATCCGGCCCGCAATAAGAATTTTTATTCCTAACGCTCCAGATTGCATAGTTCTTTCTAGGGTTTTTTTAGCTACACGTCTGGCCGGAAGCCTTTTTTCAATCTGTTCAGCAATTTTTGAAGCGACAAAGTAAGCATTTAGATCAGGATTTTTAACTTCCTCAATTTGTGGTTGTTCAATTTTGAAAGTTTGTGTTCCAATGGTTTTCAAAATAAACTTTTTCAACTCCTCAATTCCTGCCCCGCCGCGGCCGATTACCACCCCTGGTCTAGTAACAGAAATTATTACTTTTAAACTTTTAATTGATCGCTCAATATTTATTTGAGTCACTCCGGCTACTCTCAGTTTTTTCATCAAAGCCGCCCTTAACCTATTATCCTGATCCAGATATATACGGTATTTCTTAGGATCCATAGTAAACCACTTAGATTTCCACATCGAGGTAGGGGAAAGAGGAATTCTATATGCAATTGGATTTACTTTGTGTCCCATATACTTATTCCTTTCCCTCCAAAATTACAACAACATGAGCCATTCGCTTCCGGCGGATTCCTGCATCAAACCTAGCTCCGTGTGCATGAGCATCGCGCCTTTTTAATCTTGGACCTTCTTCGACCTGAACAGATTTAATTGTTAATGATTCTGGTGACAACTTAAAATTGTTTTTAGCATTTCCCATAGCCTGTTGAAACACATCCAAAACTACCTCCGCACCCTTCTTGTGCATCAATTTTAGTTGAGATATAGCTTCCAAAGGTTTTAATCCCACTACTGCTCTGGCCACAATCCGTAGCTTTCTTGGGCTGGTTCTTACAAAACTAGCTTTGGCTGTAATCATCATGTCTTATCCATGGTCCTCTTGACGATGGCTCCATGTCCTCTAAATATTCTGGTAGGGGCGAACTCTCCTAACCTATGTCCTACCATTGATTCGGAAATAAACACATCAGCGAATTTATTGCCAGTATGTACTTGGAAAGTATGACCCACAAACTCTGGAGATATTTGAGACGCCCGAGACCAGGTTTTGATAGGGGATTTTTGTCCACCTGACATTTTCTGCACCTTAGAAAGCAGTCTTTCGTCAACAAATGGTCCTTTTTTGTTTGATCTAGCCATATTTATTTACGCCTTTGTACAATTAACTTGCGTGAATATTTATACTTTTTTCGAGTTCTGGTTCCTCTTGCAGATTTCCCCCATGGAGTCTTAGGATGCATACCTTCACCAGACCGTCCCTCCCCGCCGCCGTGAGGATGAGATCTGGGGTTTTGAGCGGTTCCTCGGACAGTAGGCCTTACTCCCATATTTCTCTTCCTTCCCGCCTTACCCAGGTTTACATTCTTCCATTCCTCATTGGCGAGTTGTCCGATTGTAGCATAGCTTTCCAGATTAAACCGACGCACCTCTCCAGATGGTAATTTTATCAAAGCATTACTTTCTTCGAAGCCAACTACTACTGCAGCAGCCCCAGCCCCCCGGGCTAATTTTGCACCCTGGCCTGGTCCAATTTCCAAATTATGCACCAAAGTCCCTACGGGAATTGATTTTAGCGGTAAAGCATTACCCGCCGTCAACGGAGCAGACTCTCCAGCCATAACTTTTTGCCCAAGCTCCAATCCCATTGGGGCCAATATATATCGTTTTTGTCCGTCAATATATTGAACCAGAGCCAAATTTGCAGTTCGATTTGGGTCATACTCCAAAGATACCACCCGAGCCACAACATCTCTCTTATCTCTTTTCCAATCAATTTCTCTGTAAAATCTTTTGTGTCTTCCACCTTGGTGGTGGGTCGTCACAATTCCAGTGGCATTTCGACCAGAATTTTTTGCCAATATCCATGTCAGCTTTTTTTCCATATGTTATTTACTTCCTCCGGTTTCAAATAAATCAATTTTCTCTAACGGATTAATCTGCACAATAGCTTTTTTCCAATCGGATAAATTTACCGTTAAGCCTTTTTTTCCTCGGCGCTTACTTTTGCCGGGCACGATCATTGTTTGTACATGAAGTACTTTAACTTTAAATAAATCTTCTACCAATCTTTTAATATCCACCTTCGTAACTTCCACTAATGTAGCAAACGTATATCTTTTTTTAGCCGCTTCTTTTAGAGATTTTTCGGTAATAATTGGTTTAAGCAACATGGATCTTTTTAATACTGGAAATAACTTCTTTGGTCAAAATTAACTGTTTGTTAGCCAATATTTCATAAGCCGACAAACTCTCAGGTCCTCGAACCATAGTTTGTCCCAAATTTCGGATGGCTTGTTTAAACTTAACTTGACCCTTATCCAAAATAACTAGCTTCTTCTCTTCAGGCAGCCAGGCTAATTGTTTTGTTTTGCCGGTAGCCTTATCAGATCCTTCAATAATCATAATTTCATGGGCAGAAGCTTTAGTAGATAGGGCTCCCAAAAGAGCCAACTTCCGCATTTTAGACGAAAGTGACAATTTGTAGTTTTGTTCTCCAGAAGGACCATGGGCAATTCCGCCTCCCACAAAAATTGGGGCTGCGTAACTTCCATGTCTGGCTCTTCCCGTACCTTTTTGTTTATACATTTTGGCCGTGGTCTTAGCTACTTCAGCCCTAGTTTTAGTTTTTGCGAAAGCTTTTCTTTGGTTAGACAGCCACACTCTCACGGCCTGGGCAAGAAGCTGAGGTTTTACTTCCACTCCAAATATCTCTTTTGGCAAAGTCACAGCCTCCATCTTTTCTCCTTTGAGATTAAAAGTTGCAGCATTGCTCATATTTTTGTGATTCGAACAATCGTTCCCCGATGTCCAGGAACGGATCCAATAACCGAAAGTTCTTTTTCGTTAACATCTAAAATTTTAAGTCCAGAAGATACAGTCTTTTCTCCACCCATTCGTCCGGCCATTTTCTTTCCCCTATACACTCGTCCTGGTGTGGTAGTTTGTCCTATAGACCCAGGGGCTCGTTCTCGATCAGATTGGCCATGAGTTCGTGGTCCACCAGCAAATCCATATCGCTTTACTACTCCAGAAAAACCCTTTCCTTTAGAGACCCCCGTAATTGTAACTACGTCTCCAACTAAAAAATCCGCTTCATGACTGTTGCGGATTTCTTTTGTTTGGGATTTATGATCAGTAGTTTGGATTTTAACTATTTTTGCCTCATAGCCGTGTTTTTCCACAGTACGTGATCCAGTCTCACTGGTAGGCAAGATAGACAACATGGTCACCCCAGCCCGCTTCCCTTCAGGGGTATATTTAGCTGTCATGCCGATTTTCTTAGCAAAAATTGTATTTAGCATATTTTTGACACAAAAAAAGTGCCCGGAAGGCACTTATTTTCTTGCCGTCCGCACTTACGTTAACCGCAGTATGCGCACTGTAATCTCACAGTAGGGCGATTATACCAGATCTACATCTTGATCTCAAT
>ERZ1292632.893-Hain-H43-01um-R2-893-length-32026-cov-8_pt1 | contig 32026 bp, 27 predicted proteins | sample MGYA00564407_ERZ1292632 | MGnify/ENA primary metagenome ERZ1292632 (study PRJEB36523, sample SAMEA6512637) | groundwater metagenome | collected 2019-01-08 | study: AquaDiva: Metagenomics assemblies of 32 groundwater samples | reverse complement strand
AAATAATTATAACTTTTTGTATTGATTCTGTTAATTTCTGCGGCTGATGAATTCTTTTTTGAATTTTAAGATTTGATGGGATTATTTTTGACACTTTATTACCGACTGCAAAAATTGTTTTATCTTTTAAAATTGAATTCGCAAAAATTAAGGTTCCAAGTTTTTCTTTATTGCTGTCAAAAACTCTAACCCCAACTCCGCCTCTATTTTGAAGTTTTAATTCTTCTGCTAAAATATTCTTCCAAAAACCCTTTGAAAAAGCCATCAAAATGCTGTCGCCTTCAAAAACTCCGAGCGAAAAAACATTGTCATTTTTTAATTTTATAACCCTTACGCCCTTCGCCGCTCTTCCCTGTAATGGAATATTATCCTTAAATGCCAACACAGACCCATTTTCTGTAAAAATCAAAAAATTATTTTTACTATAAGAAATTACATCGCAAATTTCATCATCTTTCGACGAAAAATTAACTTCGTTAATTTTTCGTCGCTCAAAAGCTTTGCTTTTTAGCAATTTTGCGATTTGAGTTCCTGTTCTCTTTTGGCTTTGAGCTAATTCAATTTCTAATTTTTTTCCAAACCCTAATTTTGTAACAATAAATAAATATTTATCTGTACTTTTTGGAATAAATGTTTTTATAATAGAGTCGTCTTTGTCCAAAAGAATTTGTGATTCCAAGTATTTTGTATCAAAATAAAAATTATTTATCGGCACTTGAAATATTTTTCCGTTTTTTGAAACAACCCATAATTTATCCGCTGTGTTTGTAAAAAATATTGAACCAGAGTTTTCTTTATCTTTAATTATTTTTTCAACAGAAGTATCAATATCAAAAATTTTAGCCAATCCTTTTTGATTGATAAATAATACAACATCCTTCTCTTCAATAGCATCTGATTTTTCTTCAATTTCTGCGCTAATTATTTCTGTTCTTCTTTTGTCGCCAAACTTTTCCTTAATTTCATAAAGTTCTTTTCTAATTACTTCTTCAATCTTTTTAGAGCTTGATAAAATCTCCTGTAAATGTTTGCTTAATTTTTTCTTTTCTTCTAACTCTTTTAAGATTCTATCGCGCTCCAATGTCGTGAGTGTTCTTAATGGAAGTTCTAATATCGCATCAGCTTGCCTGTCGCTTATTTTAAATCGTTTTATCAAATTTGTTTTTGCTTCTTCCTTGTTTTTTGATTTTTTAATTAAATTAATAACTTCATCAATATTCGCTAAAGCCTTTTCTAATCCTTCTAATATATGCGCTCGCTCATTTGCTCTTTCTAATTCAAATTTAGTTCTCCTGTAAACAACCTCTTTTCTGTGTTTAATCCAGTCAGCAAGCAAATCTTTTAACGAAAATTGTTTTGGCTGAATTCCATTTTCAAGCGCAAAAAGATTGTAATGATAATTTTTTTGCAAATCCGTAAGTTTATAAAGTTTTTCTAAAATATTTCCGTTATTTCCATCTTTTGTTTCAATAACAACCCTAACTCCTACCCTATTTGACTCATCTCTTACATCTTTAATTTCCGGGATTATTTTTTCAATTGAAAGCATCGCGATTTGTTTAACAAGCTCCGATTTATTAGTCTGCCATGGCATTTCAGTAATAATAATATTTTCTCCACCTCTTTTTCCCTCTTCTATTGATGTTTTGCCGCGAACAACAACACCGCCTCTTCCCTCTTCGTAGCATTTTAATAATGACTTTCCTCCATACACAATGCCTCCTGTCGGAAAATCTGGTCCTTTAATTGTTTTTAAAAGTTCAGCGGTTGTTATTTTTGGATTATCCAAAATTTTTGAAGCAGCATCAACAATTTCGCCGAGATTATGCGGAGGAATATTCGTTGTCATTCCAACGGCAATTCCAAAAGAACCGTTTAAAAGTAACGTTGGAACATTTGACGGCAGAACAACCGGCTCCTTTTTTGTGTTGTCATAGTTTGGAATAAAATCAACTGTCTCTTTATCTATATCTATAAGCACCTCCTCTGCTATTTTAGTAAGCTTAGCCTCTGTATTATGATTGATAAATCCATTTGCGACAAAAGAATGACACTCACTATCAACTCGCAATGAATAGACTTTTTGAGCCGGTAATGTTTCTATCTTTGAAACCTTTTCAAATAAATAATGATTTAATAAAAACGAGCTGAAAAAAAATACGGGGTTTAAGCTAATTTTATTTTCAACAAGCATTGCGATTCGCGACGCATTTTTTTCCAAAAGATTATAGCGGTCAAAATTATGTTTACCGGCAAAATCATTATCTCTATACTTAACAATATTTCTTATATATGAAGACAAAAACGGAATATAGTCTGTTTTAGAAAACTCTTTATTATTGCGAGATAAATAATTTTTTAATTTTTTAATTTTTCGTTCGGATATAAAACCTATTTCTTGTTGAAATTTTATTAAATTGCTTTGCCCTCTCACAAAAAGACCGTACAAATTTCTTGATTTATCAAACCTGTGAGATGAATCAATTCCAAATCTTAAGAGCATTGTTTGAATTTGTTGAAGTATTTTACTCCCCGAAGAACAGCAAAATAAATCAAATCTTTTTTCTCCGCTTGCTGTTCCTCCATCGCCTTCAAAATACGCTTTTAAAAATTCCGTGACGACATTTTTTGGAGATTGCAAAATGGTTGCTGGAATTGTTTTGAACGCGGATTTAACAGACAACAATCCAATATTTCTCAAAAATTCTAAAGTATAAATACAATGACACTCCAACCTTGCATATTCTTTTTTCCCGAATGAATTAGGTTTTCTCAAAAATTTATGTAGCTTGCTATCTGGAAAAACTTTTTTCCATTTTTTTTCAAATTCTTCAATCCACACTCCATCAGTATTACAAAATTCAATTTTTCTATCGCTAATAAATCCTTCTGAAATCAAAGCTCCGAGCAAAAACGCCAAATCCTTGTTTAATGTTTTTGGAAGAATTCTTATTTTTGTTTTCTTACTTTTGATTTCTGGATAATATTTTTTTACACCAACCTCTTTTTGCGACCAAAGTGTATTTTCTGACCTATCAATTACGACAAAATCATTTTCTAAAATTTGCTCCAAAATTTTCCAAGCAAAAATTGGTTTCCCTGATAAATTTTGCTGCAATGTAAGTATCGGATGATTATGTGTTCCTTTTACAGAATACCCTTTGTGCGTGGTTATTTTTAAAATAGGGTGCTCACCTGAATCAAACCATTTTAACGCTGAATTAACTTGTCCATCTTTTGATAAAACTTTTATATTGATGTCTTCTTTTTCTGAAATTGCATCAATTCTTTGAAGTCCTTCACCTGTGGCAACCAACGCATCGCCAGTAAGACAATATCTATATGCTGCCGGAGGATCCCCATCGATTGATCCAAAATTGCCTTGCCCCCAAATTAACGGATACCTCAAAGAAAAATCTTGCGCCATTCTCGCTAGCGCATCATAACAAGCAGTGTCTCCATGCGGATGATATTTTGCCAAAGTATTTCCTACTATATTGGCGCATTTTGTAAATTTTGCGTTTGACCACAATCCCAATTCCTTCATCGCAAATAACAACCGTCTTTGAACCGGCTTTAATCCGTCTCTTGCGTCAGGAAGCGCTCGCGAAACAATAACACTCATAGCATAATCTAAATAAGACTGCCTTAGCTCTTCGCTAATTTCTTTTTTTTGAATGGTTTCACTCATTATGGATTAAAAAAATCTTTTACAAAATTAAAAATGTTTGAAGCGCCCCATTGAAGAGCGTTTGCTGTTCCTAAAACAATAACTTCAGAAGGAGCTGGTTTTGGTCCAAGAAAACTTATAAAATGCCCGCCAGAAAACCACCACGCAAACATAATTATCGCAAAAACAGCCATAGTATATTTTAACGCTTTAAATTTTGTTCTCATTTTATTATTCCAAAAAATATGTTGCTCTTGTTAATTTTTTTGGATTGATTTTTATGCTGTGCGATTTTTCAAAATCAAACTCGCTAATTTTCAATGGCTTAATAATCGTTATAAATATTTTAACTCCAAGTTTCTCTATAAATATTTTTGAATCTTTTATTTCAGGCGCGATAACACAATCAATATCGCCGAATGCTTCCTGAATTTCCTGAATTGTCTTGGCGGGCAAAGGAACGACAAAATACAAAATACTTATAGTATCCTTTATCAAAAAGGCGTATTTTTCACCATTAAAACCAGCTATCATTACACCGTTTAGTTCATAATTCCCCGGCAAATTAAACACCCTGTCGTTGTTGATATTTTTTGTAGGGTCTGTTATAATATTAATATCTTCATTAGAAATTTTTACGGGATCTAAAAATATATTAACTGTGCCTTCTATCTTAACGCCTGATTGTATTTTCTTAATATTCATTCTTGGGCAAGATTAGAAGAACTCCAAAACTTGGTGAATTTTTTATTTAATCAATTAATTAAATTATAACATGGAAGAAACAAGCCGCAGTCCGAGAAGGACACAAACAAAACGACTAAAAAATATTGCTCTCGGAGCCTTGATAAATGGAAAGGTTTTTAAAAAGAGATCGCGGGAGGTTTTTATTGACCTTTCAAATTATGGAACTGGAAGAATCTATGGATTAGAATATTCGCGCGCTAAAAATCTCGTTAGCAAACTAAAGGAAGACGATGAAGTTATAGTAAAAATAATCAGTTTTGATGACGGAGATGGCAATTACGAGGTTTCACTTCAAGATATTCAAGAAATCAATAAATGGGGCAAGGTTAAAAATTATATGCGCAGTAAAGACACGCTTGAAGTTTCTGTTATTGAAGCCAATAAGGGCGGCCTTATTGTCCGCGTTGAAGGAATTAGAGGCTTTGTTCCTGTATCTCAATTAACACCTGAACATTATCCAAGAATTCAAAACGATGATAAAAATCTCATCTTAAATTCATTAAAACAATTAGTTGGAAAACAATTATCATTAAGGGTTATTGCGGCTGACGCAGGCGCGCAAAAACTTATTCTTTCCGAAAGAGCCGCTAAGACAGAATCATATAGCAATGAGCTAAAAAGTTTTTCTGTTGGTCAAATTATTAACGGCACGGTTGTTGGAATCAGCAATTTCGGAATTTTCGTAAGATTTCACGAAGACCCTCCAATTGAAGGATTAATCCATATTTCAGAAATCCCTGAAAAAATTCAAATTATTCAAGAAAAAATAAAAAATGGAGACAAAATTCAAGCAAAAATCATTAGAATTGACGAGGATAGAGTGAATCTAACGCTAAAAGATTTGTCAGAAGACCCGTGGCTTTTATTTGTTAAAAAATACAATGTTGGAGATGAGGTCAAAGGCATTGTCTCTGAAAAAAATCAGGATATTTTTGCCGTTGTTTTAATTGATGCCGTAAGGGGTGTTATTTTTGAAAATGTTGATGACCTTGAAATAGGAAAAGAATATCAATTAAAAATTAAAGACCTTAACATAGAAGACAAAAAACTAATTCTTACATTATGAAAAATAATTGGCTAAAATATTTTTTGATTGTCATTTTGATTGTGGTTATTTTGGGTATGGTGGCTTCACAAATTGAAAAAACCTCAACAAAAGAGGTTGGCATTTTGACATTTGTTGATGAAGTTGGCAAAGGAAACTTTAAAAAAATTTGGATTTTAGACAATCAACTTCTTGGCGAATCTAAATCAGGGGCTCTCTTAAGAGCCTCAAAAGAACCGGGGATTTCTTTTTGGGAAATTTTAAAAGACAGAAACGCGCTTGACGGAATTAAAGACACTGAAATAAAAACATCTGTGGCGCAATGGAAAGATATTGCTTCAAGTTTTTTCTTTAATATTATTCCGTTTATTTTGATTATTTGGATATTTTGGAGAATTTTCTTTCAAGCCCAAAAGGGCGCCGGTCAAATTTTCTCGTTTTCAAAGTCAGGAGTAAAAGTTTATAATCCGCAAAAAGACCCAAAAATTACCTTCAACGATGTTGCTGGATTAAAAGAACCAAAAGAAGAACTCTATGAATTTGTTGAATTTTTGAAAAACCCAGAAAAATTTTCGGTTTTAGGAGCGCAAGTTCCTAGGGGCGCCCTTCTTGTTGGACCAGCTGGATGCGGAAAAACTCTTCTGGCGAGAGCTGTCGCTGGCGAAGCTAGTGTTCCGTTTTTTTACATATCTGGCTCTGAATTTGTTGAACTTTTTGTTGGTATAGGAAGCGCGAGAGTTCGCGATCTTTTTACCAACGCTAAAAAATCCGCTCCTGCTATTATTTTTATTGATGAAATTGACGCTGTTGGAAGAATGCGCGGAGCTGGAATTGGCGGCGGACACGATGAACGAGAACAAACCTTAAATCAAATTTTAGTTGAAATGGATGGATTTGATAAAGAAACAAAATTAATTGTTTTAGCGGCGACAAACAGACCTGATATATTAGACCCGGCGCTTATGCGACCGGGAAGATTTGACAGGCGAATTATGATGGACTTGCCCGACATAAAAGAACGGCAAGAAATCCTTGAACTTCATTTAAAAAATAAAAAAATTGGCAAATTAAATGTGCGACAAATCGCTGAAAGAACTCCCGGGTTTTCAGGAGCTGACTTGGCAAACTTATGTAATGAGTCGGCAATCTTAGCCGTGCGAAAAGGAAAAACAGAAGTAAACCAAGACGAACTGCGAGAATCCATTGAAAAAATTTTACTTGGACCTGAAAGAAAATCGCGAGTAATTTCTAAAAAAGAAAAAGAGGTTGCGGCATACCATGAAGCTGGACACGCCATTGTCGCGCATTTTTCAAAATATGCGACTGAAGTATCCAAAATTTCTATAATCTCGCGCGGACGAGTAGGAGGCTATACGCTAAAATTTCAAACCGAAGAAAAGAATTTTCATTTCAAAAAAGAATTCTTAGACGAATTAGCGGTTTTGCTTGGTGGATATTCTTCTGAGTTAATGCAATTTAATGACATTTCAACGGGCGCAAGCAATGATTTGCAAGTTGCGACTAACATAGCCCATATGATTGTAACGCGATACGGAATGTCTGAAAAATTAGGACCAATAACGCTAGGCAGGGCGAGAGAGCTTATTTTTCTCGGGAGAGAAATCGCTGTTGAAAAAGATTATTCAGAAAAAACCGCGGAAATAATTGACGAAGAAGTCAAGGCTCTTTTAAGCTCCGCGTTTGAACAAGCCAAAAAACTCATAAAATCCAAAAAAGCCAAAATAACAACCCTCGCAAAATATCTTATTGAAAAGGAGGTTATAGAAAAAGAAGAATTTGAAGCAATGATGAAAAAGTAAAAAGTAGACTCCGATCTACTTGCCGAATCCAGCCAAGAAACCGAGACTCTTGTTCCGTCAATTCTCCGAGCTGACAACCTACAAGTATCAGTGCGGAAATTGGCGGAAGTTGTCAGGGGAACGACAGGGGCTTACGCTGAAGTCAATGGCGTTGCGGAAGGCACAATGTCCAGAATCAGAACCGCCACCTCAAGAACCAAACTAGGAGCGTAGAGCTCCTGAGCCGAAACACCACAGGTGTTTCGGCGTTTTCTTTTACGCAAGCGGTCCGGTTTCTCTTACCACTTCTTCAATAGTCGTAATTCCTTCCAAAAGTTTCAAAAGCGCGTCTTGACGAATTGTTGTGAATCCTTCTTTTTTGGCAGATTCTAATAGAGTGCTTACAGTTGGTTCGTCATAGATTATTTTTTCCGTTGCCGAAGTTATATGGAGCATTTCAAAAATTCCAATTCTGCCCTTATATCCAGTTGATTTACAAGCTTCACATCCTACTGGACCTAAAATTTCAATTTTCTTAATATCTGTTTTGCCCTTTACAGAATCAGGCACATCTTTTAATTCGTCTATAATCGCTTTTTTTGTTTCATCTGAAATTTCTAACGGCTTTGCGCATTTTTTACAAACTTTCCTAATAAGTCTTTGCGCGATAATTAATCTTAAACTCGGTGGCAATAAAAATTTATCAACTCCTAAATCAACCAATCTCGGAATTGCGCCGAGTGAATCATTTGTATGAAGAGTTGAAACAACTAAATGTCCAGTCAAAGACGCGTTAATTGCGATTCCAGCGGTTTCTTTGTCTCTAATTTCCCCTACAAGAATTACATCTGGGTCTTGCCTTAATATAGACCTGAGTCCATCAGCAAATGTGTATTTTCTTCTTAAATCAACTTGCGTTTGCGTAATTCCAGCAAGTCTGTATTCAATCGGATCTTCAATCGTAATGATTTTTATTTCTTCTCTTTTGATTTTATTTAAAATAGCATAAAGGGTTGTTGTTTTGCCAGAACCAGTTGGCCCAGTATTTAAAATAAGCCCGTTTGGAAGCTGAATAATTTCTTCTAATAATCTAAAATGGTCTTCTCTTAATCCCAATTTATCAAGTCCAACTATTATATTTTTTGAATTTAAAAGTCTCATTACAATAGTTTCATCAAATGAACTCGGAATTGCTGAAACCCTTATTTCAATTTGGTCTTCATCTAACGATATAGTAAATCTTCCGTCTTGTGGCTTGTTTGAAACATTTACCATTAGCCCAGCCGCAAGCTTTATTCTGTTTTTAAGCAATCCATAAACATTTTTTGAAAATGCGCAAACTGAATACAGCATTCCGTCAATTCTGTATTTAATACCAATAACGCTCTCGGTTGGTTCAAAATGAATGTCTGAACTTTCAAATTTTATCGCGCCAGCCATTAAGTATTCTAAAATTTCAAATGGATTTTCTGCTGAAATATTTTTAATGAGCGGTTCTATGTCTTTTATTAAATTTATTTTTTCACTGATTATCGTAAGCTTTTCAGGACTTATTTCCAAAACATCCGCATACTGCACTTTTTTTTCTTTAATAAATCTATACTCTTCCCACGCTTTTTCTAAGCTTGATTGAGACAAAGCAACAACTTCTATTATATACCCCTCGCTGTCAAGCGTTCTTATATATTCTTCGGTTTCTTTTTTTTGTGGATTTAGCGCTCCTATGATAACATTGTTGGCTATTTTTTGAATTCCTGCTATTTTTAGTTCTCGCGCTTTTACCTCTGGGATTATTTTTAACGCCTCTGGGTCTGGCTTTGTGTATTCAAGATTAAAATAAGCCAATCCAAGCTTATCGGCTAACATTTTTGTAAGGTCTTCTTCTTCCCCTCTCCTTATCTTATTAAATAATTCATCGCTTTTATCTTTTTGTGTCATAATTAAATTATACGCTATTGATATTAAAATAACCGATAAAAATAATACATGAATAAATTGTCTAAAAAAATCAAGCGCAAAGGAATTAGAAGATTATTTTTGGAAGGAATAATTATATGCGGTGGATTAATATTTTTACTTTCAGCGACTCTTTTTTTATGGATTAGTTTTTCAAGTTTATCGCTTCCCCAACCTGATGTTATTGGTGAAAAAATTTTAAGCGGTAGCACTCAAATTTATGATAGAACAGGAAAAATTTTATTATATGAACTTGGCGTAAGACGATTTTGGGTAAATTATGATGAAATACCTAAAAAAGCTATCCTTACAACGCTAGCTGCAGAAGACACAAGTTTTTTCTATCATAATGGCGTAAGCATAAAAGGAATAATTCGCGCTCTTTGGCTTAACATAAAAAATCGCTCAGTTGGATACGGTGGCTCCACAATAACGCAACAACTTGCGAGAAACTTATTTCTTAGCCAAGATAAAAACATTGTCCGAAAAATAAAAGAAGCAATTCTTGCGATTGAATTAGAAAAAAAATATTCCAAAGACGAAATCATAACTTACTATCTAAACATCATTAATTTTGGAGAAGGTAATTATGGAATAAAAGCGGCAAGTGATTTTTATTTTGGTAAAAACATAAAAGATTTAACTTACGCGGAAATAGCTACTCTGATTTCAATTCCAAGATCCCCGCAATATTATTCGCCATCTAAAAAAGAAAATATACCTAGGTTAATCAGCAGAAAGGAGCAGATTTTGAAAAATCTTTACAAGGCTGGATGGATTAATCAAAAAGAATATTCAGAAGCTATCGCTGAAAAACTAAAATTCACAGAAAAAAAATATTTACGAATTGCGGCTCCGCATTTTGTATTAGAAGTAAAAACTATTTTAGAAAAAAAATTCCCAAAAATGAACCTTGAACAAGCCGGGCTAAAAGTGCTCACAACATTAAATTATGATTTTCAAAAAGTAGCGGAAGAATCTGTTGGAACCGGCGCAAAGGAAAATGAAAAAAAATATAAAGGTAAAAACGCCGCGCTATTAGCTATGGACCCAAAAACAGGCGAGATTTTAGCTATGGTTGGTTCGCGCGATTTTAACGATACGACAATTGATGGTCAAGTTAATATGACAATTTGGCCAAGGCAACCCGGTTCTGCGTTTAAGCCATTTTCATATATTACGCTATTTCAATTAGGGTATCCAATAGAAACAATTATATTTGACCTCCCAACAAATTTTGGAACAGCCCAAACTCCGTATAGACCAAAAAATTTTAGCGGTAATTTTTCTGGACCAATAAGTCTGCGAAGCGCGCTGGCTCGTTCTTTAAATATTCCAGCTATAAAAGTTTTCTATCTTGCAGGACCAGAACGAGTTATAGAAAACGCAAGAAAATTTGGAATAACAGCGTTGGATAGCTATAGACACTATGGTCTTTCACTTGGAATAGGGACCGCTGAATTAAGAATGATTGATATGGTTAGAGCCTACGGCGTTTTTGCGAATGAAGGAGAACTTCCATCTCAATCATTGATTTTAAAAATTACTGATTCAAATGGAAAAAGTTTATATGAATATCAGCCAATTCGCGAGCGAGTTATTGACACACAATCCGCGAGAATGTTAAATTCCATATTAAAAGACTATGAAGCAAGACGATGGCTTTTTGGCGGAACGCTCGGATACACAAAAATCGGTAATTATGACATTGCAATAAAAACAGGAACTAGCCAAGACTACAGAGACGCATGGGCTTTGGGCTATACTCCAAATTTGGTTGTTGCTGTTTGGTCTGGAAACACAAACGGCTCGGTAATGCGCGGAGGCGAAAGCTTGGTTGCTTCCCTTCCGATTTGGGGAAATTTTACAAAAAAAGTTTTATTTAATTTTCCAATAGAACCGTTTAATAACCCACTCCCAAGAACAGTTAATAAGCCAATGTTAAATGGCTCATATGTGTCAGAGTCTGGAATTCACGATATTTTATATTTTGTAGATAGAAATAATCCATTGGGTCCTTCCCCATATAATCCCGCAAACGACCCGCAATTCTACGGATGGGAAGGAGCTGTTGAAAATTGGAATATGAGAAACAACGAAGAAAGAGGATTTAGCGGATAGAAAAGTTATTATGAAATACTTATATGATGTTTCGGATAATAATTTTTTACCAATAATTCCATTTCCTTTATTTCAAAATAGTTTAGTTTAATTTTTGATTTTAAAATTATTTGTCGTTTTTCTTTAAAAATTTTCAACTGCGAATCTGGAAACCTTATTTTAAGTTCCCTCGCTAAATCCAGTAATTGATTATTAGACAATTTTAATTTCCTAAGCGCCATTTCAATAATAAGTATACGAAATATTTAAGGTAAAATTTAATCACAAAATTTTATTAAACAAAAAACCCAGCATTTTATTCCTATTTAAGCATTCAGACGATCGTCGTTTTACTTAAGTAAATAAAAAATTAACCCCTTGATAAAAATCTTGATAAAAATATAATTTCTTGTTTTTTTACAACGGCATAAGTATGTAGATAAAATCTTCTTCTATTGGTGATTTGATTACGAGCGGTTTTGAGGTTTCGCCGTTTGATTGATTAAACCCTAAAAATATTTTTTCACCTTCAACCGCTAATATTCCGTCTTGAAAAAATTCGTGGTTAAATCCAATTTCAAAAATTTCATTCTCTCTTAAAACATTTTCAATAATATTTATTTTTAAATTATTTGTTGTTTCTCCAAGTAATTCATTTTTTGAATAAATTTCAGCCTGTTTTTGAGTTGGATTAATTTTGAATCTAACTTCTTTTGTTTGGTCCAAAAACACTTTGTTTAATTTTAGTATTTTTAAAATACTATCTTTTTCAATATGAATTGACAAATTAAATTCTTCTGGGATTATTCTTTTATAATCAGGAAATTCCGCTGACATCAATTTAGTTATCAACACTTGGCTTCCAAGGTCAAAAGAAATCTGATGTTCTTCAAAAAATATAGATAATTTTGTTGGCTTTCTTTTGATGGCCAAATATTCTTGGATTATTTTTTTTGGAATAAGAATTTTAGTGTCGTCTATGTTTGAAGTATAAAATTGCGATTTTATTTTTGTTTCAGACAATCTTAGCGTGTCTGTTGTGACTAGTGTTAAATCTTTTTTTGTTAAAATAAAATAAACACCTGATAATTCTGGTTTAAATAAATCTGCTGTTCTTAAATTTGAAAAAACTTTATTCAAGGAATCCTCAAAAATTCCACTATCAACTTCAAAATATTTATTTTTCTCAACTGCGCTAATTACAGGGTATTCTTCCTCTATTAGCCCAACTAAATTTGATACTGAATTATCCCCTTTTATTCGCACAGAATTCCCGTTTTTCTCTAAAGTCAATTCATCCTCATAAAAACTATCCAGCAACTGCACAAATTGTTTTGATGGCAATAATACCTCGCCTTCTTGCTCTATTTTTCCGAATATTTCAGCTTGGTAAGAAATTTCTAAATCTGTTGCGGACACAAAAATTTTATTATTATTAGCTTTAATTTGAAAAAAATTCAAAATATTCAAATCTCCTTTTTTTGAACAAATTCTTTCGACTGTGTATACAATCTCTTTTAATCTTTCTTTTAATATTTTAAATTTCATTGTTATAAGTGATGTGGATAAGGGGATAAGTTTAATTAATGTATTTTTTTAACCTAAGAATCCAAAAAATATTTTTAATAACTCGTGGATTAACTGTGTAAAATTTTGGATTTAATTATTTCTATCTCCTGTGTTAGATCTAAGTTGTGGATAACTTCTTTTTCAATTTTTTCACAGGAATAAATTATTGTTGTGTGATCTCGGTTGTTAAAAAATTCACCAATAGATGTATAAGACATTTTACCAAGATCTCGCAATAAATACATAGCTATTTGCCTAGGTCTAATAACCTCTTTTTTGCGTGTTTTTTTAACCATATCATCTTCTTTGAGTGAATAAAATTCTGTTATTGTTTTTACTATTTTTTTAGGAGTTACATTTCTGTAATAAACCTGTAAATAATCTTTTAGTAATTCATTAATCTTGTCCTCGGTTAATTTATTAACATCTTTAATTTTAAACAAAATTAAATTTAATGCGCCTTCAAGTTCGCGAATATTTCTTGTAATTTTTTGCGCAATAATATCTAAAATTTTATTATCAATTAAAACTCCTCTTTCTTGAGATTTTGACCTTAATATAGCAACTCTTGTTTCAAAATCCGGAATTATTATATCTACAACTAATCCTCCGCTAAATCGTGATTTCAGGCGGTCTTCTATATCTGGAATAACAACCGGCGGTCTGTCTGATGAAAAAATAATTTGTTTGCCTTCGTCATATAAGACATTAAATGTATGAAAAAGCTCTTCTTGGGATTTTACTTTACCTGAAAAAAATTGAACATCGTCTATTATTAAAACATCAATATCGCGGAATTTTGACTTGAAATCGTCAATTGATTGATTTTTTAAGGCGTTAATTAATCCATTTGTAAATTGTTCGCTCGTGGTATATTTTATTTTTTTAGCATTATTGTGTTTTTTTAAAACCTCATTCCCTATTGCTTGTATTAAATGTGTTTTTCCTAAACCAACGCTGCCGTGTATAAAAAGAGGATTATATTTTGCGCCAATGTCTTGGGATATTCCTTGCGCCGCGGCAAAAGCCAATTCATTATTTCCGCCTACAACGAAATTATCAAAACGATATTTGGGGTTTATGTTTGTTTGTGGATTAACTTCAAAAATGGATATTTTCTTGAACAGCGAGAAATTTTTTGTAGACCTAGTTTTAGGCGACTGAGTGTTATCTTCAATAATATATTCAATAGATTTTACTTCATTAAATATGGATTTCGTTGAACTTAATATAAAGCTATTAAATTTTTGTTCTAACCAAAATTTTACAATTTTGTTTGGAACTGTTAATTTTAGCGTATCATTAACTTTGGCTAGGGGCTTAACTTGATTAAACCAAGTTTTAATGCTGGGCTTTGGGACTTTGCTTGATAGGTCACCAAGTATGTCTTGCCAAGTTTCATCTAAAGTTTTTTGTTCCATAATAAAATAGCTAAAAAATGTTAAAAACAAGACTTTCAGCGCTCTTTTTATTATTGAATAACGAATTATCGTTTTCAATAATATAGTGTAAAATTATTATAGCTTAAAAAGATGACAAGTGTATTTGGTTGCAAATGTGGGTAGTTAGTGGATAAGGTCTAATAAGATTTTTTAAAAAAATATTATTAAGCGGTATAAATAATATGCCATTAATATAATATAAAACAATGACAAATAAAAAGAGAAAAAAGAAAATTGGTTTTTTAGTCAGAAGCAGCACGACTACTGGAAAAAAGATTTTGCTAAAAAGAAGAAGAAAGGGCAGAAAAAAGATTTCAGCGTAATGATTTCTAAAAATTATAGATTTAGAAATTTTGATTTTGATAAATTTTTTAAATTATCAAAAAAAAGCGAAAACGATGTTTTTAAGGTTTGGGTTGCAGAATCAAATAATTCCATTCCTCGTTTTTCAGTGATACCTTCAAAAAAAACAGTCAAAACATCCGTTAAAAGGAATAGAATTCGAAGAATAATTTATGAAATTTTAAGATTAAATATTGACAAGATTAAGAAGGCAGATTTTGTAATTACACCAAAAAAAGATATTGAAGAATTAGATTTTAAAACAACAACCAAAAAGATATTGGAGTTATTATAATTATTAAAAAATAATCATCATAAAAAAATGTTTAATACAATTTTTGTAGAACCTTTATATAAATTTTTTACTTTGATATTAAATTATTTTCCAGATCCGGGGATTGCTATAATTGTATTTTCCCTTGCGGTTAGAATTCCGTTATCCCCTCTTTATTGGATATTGCACAAAGAAGAAGATAAATTAAAAAAAATTCAAGCGCTCATAAAAGAGCGAGCGTCCGCACTTGCGCATCCTTCAAATAGTTTTGGAAATAAATCAAATAATTCAAATAATAAAAAAGCAAAAGTAGATTTTTTGAAACAAGCAGAAATTGCCGCGAAAGTTTATGAAGAGGAGAAGTTTAATCCAATGAGTAATTTTATGATTCAAATGAGTCCGTTGCCAATATTATTTGCAATGTTCGCGGTTTTTAATAAATTAAAAAATAGCCCAGAAATTCTTATTTTTATGGGTATTGTTGACCTAAAAACACCAAGCGTAATACTGGCGGCTATAACTCTTGTTTTACAATTTATATCATTAAGAAACCAGCCTATTGAAATGAGAAAAACAGCATTCTTTATGATTGGTATTATAGGAATTATATTATTTACTATCCCGTCAATATTTATTATTTATTGGATAGCAATTCTTCTTTGGACGCTTTTGGAGAAAAAATTATTCCACTGGTGCGAGATAAAGTTTGCTGTCAAGCCTATTAGTGAAAATAATTCCAATGGGAGTTAGCCTTGGATTTAATATATCAAAATCACCCTCAATTTTTATTTCTTTTATATCAAAAGTTTTTATATCAACTATTACTAATTTGTCAGAAGTTGAGCTTCGCAACTCTTTCCAATCAAGATATGAACCTGCTGATTGGTCGCCAGTCGGCACTCCGCAAATTAATTTTATTTGTGTTTGCCCCAAAGTTGTATTTGATAAATAGCATTTTTCTTTAAATGTTCCCCAATCAAATTTTTTCAGTATTTTTCCAGTTCCATCAATAATGGCGCTACTCAAGGATTGTTTCGCGTAATTTACAAAAATTAAATTTCCATCAGTTAAAAAAGAAATATAAGGCATTTCGTCAAAAACTATTTTTCGTGATTTGGTTTTTAGGCTTATCAGAAACAAGGGCGATTGCTTTTCGCTCGATATAAGTAAATTATTATTTGCAAAATTAAATTGCGGATTTATAGTTCCGATATCAACAAGCTTTTCGTTTTTTAATCCAGATGAACTGATTACTGCTTTTCCAATATAATTCACAGATGAATTGTTTGAAAAATAATAAAGAAATTCAGTATCATTAATCCAGCTAATATTTTTTATGAATATTTCAAGCGGATAAATTTTATCTTTTATTAAATTAAGCAAATAAAATTGAGAAAACCCTTTGACTGATTTTTTAAAAATGATATTATTTTTTCGCGGAGAAAATGAGACAAAATTTATGTCTGGATTTGAATATAATTCTTTATATGTTCTATTTTTTAAATCAAAGATTTTTATACTTTTTTCTTTGTAATCAAATGCGTATAAATTCGGATATTCAATTTCAGCAAATCCCAAAACGCTATCAATAAGAAGGCTTACTGATTGTTTGTTTGCGCGCGTATTAGCGATTGTTGTTGCGTCAGTAGGCGTTATTTCCTGCTGTTTTTCGATGGCAACTGGGATAGAATCATCGGTTCGGTACCCAGATGGAAGTTCAATAATATCAGGAATAGGTTTTTGGTAGTTAAATTCTTTAAAAATCAAAATTCCAAACCCAACTAATATAATCATTCCCAGTCCGACAAATATTTTTTTTATCATTGGTTAAATAAATTTTAACAAGGTTATCTCTTTTTTAAGTAAATAATACCAAAAATAATTAACAAAAATGTTATTCCAACTCCTAATACAATCAAATAATTTTTAAATTGATTTTTTATTGTTTCGGGAGTAAGCGTTGCCATTGGTGTTTCTAATGGTTGCGGTGGATTTTTTTGAATTTCGTTTTTATTGGGCGTAAGCGGGTAGTTTGAATTATCCGCATATTTGCAATCTAATGGACAAAGATTCTCTTCTCCGTCTTCGCATTTGTTGTTTTCGTTGCAAGTGCGAGCATAAAAAGGAAAATCATAAAAAAAGAGTATTGTGCCATTGGTGTCGGCAATGATTAGTTTTTGTAAATTAAGATAGCTTGGAATTCCAATTAAATTTTCTCCTTCACTTAAACCGAATGATTTTTTTTCTACAACTCGGTTGCTAATATCTAAAATTTCAAGATTAAAATTGCCACTGGACATTAATGGCGGAGAGTCCCAAAAATCCAAAAACGCAGGATCGCTGTCATTAAGAGTAATGCGATTATTTTCAAATTTAACTTTTAAAATCCAATATTCAGGCGTATCAGTAAAACTCGCAAAGGAATCATTAGTTATTAAAAAACTTAAGGCTATAATTAAAGCTAAAAATTTAATTCGCATTATTTATTGATGCAATTAGTAATTGATTTCGCATAATTTAATCCAGCATCTGGTTTATAATAACCAGCATTGTAAATTCTTAAAATATTTGTTAAACTCCCGCTTGTGTATCCCATTTTTTGAAAATAAACTCTGCTGTTAGGATTAGTGTAGCTACTTGAATAAAGTAATCCTAAGCATACCGACAACTCAATATTTTTAAGAGCAGTTAAGCACGCGCCAGTATTATTTGGTCCACAATTTTTGCCAATAGTAGTTGCTATATTATAATTGTGGCATTGTTGAATTCGGTTTGCAAGGGCTGAACGATATGCAGGGGTATTATAGGAAATGCTTAATAACCCAGCTGCCTGCCTACCAACATTATTGGGATCGCATGATGTTTCAGCGCGAGCCATACAACCTATAAATCGCGCTCTTTTATCCTGCGTATCTATTTCACCTTCATTAATTTCAATCATTAGGAGCTTTGGATATTTGATTAGTAAATTCTTAGCGTCAGTTTCTATTTTTTGACAGGATGTAATGTTTACTGGATGACCTGGGTCTTGCCATCTGCTTTCTGTAAATTTCGGCGGTTCTAATTTTGTAACGCTAAAAATTATTAATTCAGCATTGAAAATGTGGGGGTTTATCCAATATAAAACAGACCCGCTTGCAAAAATTACAACCAATCCAATAATCGCGCCTGTTATTTTTTTCTTTCCAGCGCCTTTTTTATTTATTGCCGCGCTTGTCATATATTCTAATGAGCCAATCACAATATATAAAAACGCAATGGCGACAGCTATAGCGAGCCAAAGATTATAAACTCCTTGAATGCAATCCTGAAGGGATCCTTGGCAAAAATTTTGAAGAAAATCTGTCGGGGTCATCTATAAATTTTATTCGTTGCGTACTCGGTTGAATTTGATGGGTCAATCACTATAACTTTTAATTCCCCCGATATATTATTTGTTGTAGAATTTAAATTTAACAAACTGCTGCCACCAACATTTTGTCCGCCATAAATCCATTTGTAATTTAATGTTGGTGTTTTTACAAAAAAATTAAAAGGCATAGCAAAAAAATAATTGCTGGTATTATTTTTGTAATTAATCGGCAAAATTAGATTCAAGTTTTTATCAAATTCTACGATGCTTACTCGCGGCTCTGGAAGAACAAAATAAAAATTTTTTTCGAGCGTTATCTGTCCGTTTTTAGCGACAATTTTTCCCGAGATATTTTTAATACCGCTATTTACCGGGATTTTTATTGTATTTGAATTTGTTGTTTTGTTAAAAATTGTTCCAGCTAAAACATTCCAATCAAATGAATATTCAGATGACGGCGCTTCGACTCCCAAAAGAACTCCACCATCAATTTTTTTTGCAAAAACATAAAGCGATAGCGATTGCGCAAGAGAAAAATTTGTTAAAAATAATAATAAAAATAAAACAATAAATAATTTACTCATTATAAAATTATAAACTGAAATAGTTTGTAGTCTCCGTTTTTATAAGATGCTTCGCGAGTTTTTCGAGTCTAATTTTTTTTGGATTTAAGTAATTTTTTAGTACAAAAAAAAGCGATTTGATGTTATCTCCTCGCTCTGTCGTGTGGCTATTTGTTGACGATGTGTATCAGCTGGTCGATCTCTTCAGCCGAAAGCTCACGGTTCGACAGCTTGGCTACCTCTTTGGCATCAGAGATCCGACCTTGCCGAATGCATGACTGCACCAGCTGGTCGATGGCTGTAGTGCGCAATGATATCACCTCCCTTCTTCAATTGTAATTCCACTATTTTTATGACATAGCCTCTTTTTCTATTTGCTGTCTTCCATTCTTTTTACAATGTTTGGAAAAATAAAGAATAAAAATATTATATTAAATGTTTCGATTGGTAAGACATCAATCACATCTCCTAAAATCGGAATAATTCCAGTAATAACGCTTGTAATTTCTAAAGACCGAGTAGCCCAAATAAAAACTTTTGAATATTGCGTGATTTTTTTAATTGCTTGCGCTCCGGTTATTCGTCCGCCACTGTAATCAAACGCACCGCTTAAATACCAGAAAAGTCCAAGATAAAACACTTTTACAATTCCAAAAATAATTCGTAAAATCCACCCACCAATCCCGGCTGTTCCTAAATCAAGAGCAGTTGCAATTATTCCCATAATATCAACCATAATCGCTATTACAAAAGTGAAATATAAAATAATCTTAACAAAAGCGCTTTTGTCTTCTGTGTTATTCGGAACTTCTAATTTAGATAGACCTGCTTCTGGGTCATGGATTGTTTTAATTTCATCTCCGCCTGTCTCTGGATTATATAAAATTTCCGCCATTAGGTTTGGGTTATTAGCCAACTACACCTTTCTATATTATTCTTTGTCGGATTCCTTAATAGCCATTAATTGTTCAAGTGATGAGCGAATAATCTGGTCTTCCGCGTAAGAGCCAAGTATAAAAATTGGAACTCGTTTTAATCCAGCGATAAGAATTCCTCTCCCCCGTTCGGCTTGCGTTAAAAACTTTTTTTCTCCTTCTGAAAGAGCAAAGGTTTGACCAACTAAATCAATGGTTGCAGGCGATTGCTTCATTAAAAAAACTAAAGCAGAGTTTGTTATGATTGGTTTTCCATATGGAGAATTTAAAAAGTCCTCAACATCTTGCGTGATTGTTGTAATGCCTAATAAATATTTTCGCCCTCGTTTTATCGCGTTTAATAAAAAGTTTGCGCCAGATTCTTGTTTTACAAGCCACCAGCTCTCGTCTATTATCACAACTCTTTTTTTTAGTTCACGGCGAACTTTGCTCATAATATAGCTTAGCGCAAGATACATTCCAATTGGTCGCAGTTCTTCAACTAAATCCCTAAAACCAAATGTGACTATTCTTTTATTAAGCTCAACATTTGTTGGTTGATTAATGAATCCTGAAAAGTTACCTTGCGTATATGGATAAAAATTTTCAGCTACAATCTCACCCCCTTCCATGCTTCTAAGAATTTTCTCAAAATCATTTAGCGTTGGGAACATTTCAACTTTTGAAAAATCTGTTGTTGGTAAAATATTAAATGAAGCGTAAGTTTGCGTTAACGCTCTGTCTAAAATACTTAATTCTTCGGCGCTGAGATTTTTACCCAAAATTAATTCAATCAATCCAAGTAAATCGGCAATTTTTTCTTTAAAAACTTCAGAAGGCTCTTCTCCTTCTAAGACCGCAGGCATATCAAATGGATTAAGATGAAAATCAGATTTTAAAGATACGGGAACAAAGCTCCCGCCATAAACTTCTGTGATTGACTTATATTCGTTTTCAGGGTCTAGGACTATAACATCGGTTCCCATCATCAAATTTCTCATTATTTCAATTTTTGCGGTGTATGATTTTCCCGAACCAGATCGCGCAAAACTTACAATATGCGCGTTTTCAAACGCAAATCTATCAAAAATTACCAAGCTATTGTCTTGTAAATTTATCCCCAAAAGAATTCCCTGCTCCATAGAAAGCTCTGAGGATATGAATGGAAAAAATGAGGCTGCAGGTGAAGAATTTAGTTGATAATGCGCTTGTAATTTATCCAATCCCAATGGAAGAGTAGAAATAAACCCGTCTTCTTGCTGAAACATAACAGGCTTTGGAATAACCAACGCGCTTTCAAGTGTTTTGATAATTTGTTTTTCTTGCAAATTTAATTCTTCTGGCGATTCGTTAAAAATAGTTAGATAAAATCCAAGTTGAAACATTTTTTCTCGAGCCTGAACAAGCGCGTCCCTCAACGATTCAATGTCTTCATATGCGGTTCCTAATTCAGGAGACCTCACTAATCCCCGTTCTTCTCGCTCGGATATTTGACCTTCAACTCGCGCAAGCTGTTTTTCAAGTTGCTTCAATATAACAGGTGTATCCATATGAAAGAAAAATAAAGAAAGATTAAACGCTTCTTGGATTCCCAAAATATTTTCAAGCCATCCCGCAAATAGATATTTTGGATAAGCTAATACCAAAATATTTTTTCCAAAAATTTCTCCAATTTGAAAATCTTTTGCTGTGAATACAGCGCCTGTTGGCGAAATTATTTCTTTAATTTTTTCAAATCCAGCAAGAGATTTCACCGTAGGAATTTCAACTCTTCCCTTGCCGTCTGTTTTTCCTTTGGCGCGTAATTGTTGTAATATTTTTTTTATATCCATGTTTCAAAGCAAAAAGTAATGTTAATTAAATATTCGTTTTTGATAATTCTTCAAAAAGTTGAACTGGCGCGACTCCCCATCGCACGCTTGGATTATACATTTCAAACAAAAGCTGGGTTAATTCAGCGTCGCTAAGTTTAATCGGTTGTAATCCAATACTGGATAATTTTTCTGATATGTAGATAACGCGCATTTCAAGTTGTTCTAATTGTTGCTCAAATGCGTCTTGTTTTTTTTCAGCTGATTTAGAAAATTTTCCGCCAAGAGTCAATGAGACGGCGTCATATGAAACAATAATATAAAAAAGTTTTTTCATTATTTTATGTTTTTCAACATAATCTTTTATGAATCCTGTATATTCTTCAAGTTGCACTCGTATTAGTTGTTCGGTTTCATCTTCAAGTTTTTTATCTAATAAACTTAAATAGTTTTCAATATTTGCAAGTCGCGAAATGACTAAAATTTGAATTGGAAAATCTAATCCATCAAGCAGTTCCTTAAATTGACCGATAACCATTTCTTTTTCTGATTCAGCTAAAAGCGAAAAGTTTATCCCCGGAACAGCTAAAACAGTCCTTAATCCCCCATCTTCTAGGACATAAACCCCGTTCTTGATGTCTGATATTTTTATTAAACTGGAAGTTGTTGGTTGCATGGTTGTTTATTGGCGCATTGTTGGAAAATGCGGTAATGGAAAATTTCTGTAAGGATTAAACGGGTTCGCTGGATGTTTGTGCGAATATTGAATATATTTGATTAGTGGTTTTGATATGCTTGCTGTTTCTCGCTTTTTTGTTTCTATGTGCACTTCAGCTGGTGTTTTTACTACACGAGATATTGATGATGGTTTTTTGACAATAATTTTTTCAGTAGGAACGCTCTCTATTGGAAATTGTTCCTTTGGCATAACAACAGGAACGCGTTTAATAAATGTTTCCTCTTCCTCTATTTCAATTGGAAAGTATTTTTCTATAATCGGAATTTCTATTGACTTTGTAATAATTCCGGGAGAAGGTCTCCATAAATATTTTTTTCCCGCAAATGAAAAAAAATATTCAAATACTTTTGACATCTGATTTAGCAGTGGTTTCCCGTTAAGCTGAATCCAGCCCAACGCAACCGCTGTTATAAACGCGAAAAATGCGATTACCATTGCGATAAAAGACGGAAGTATTTTGAATGAAATAAACGATATAAAAAACGCGCCTAATAATAAAAACAGCTGTCTGAATGTAAGCACTCCCATCAACTTGTCTTCTATTGTAATGTATTGCGGAACAGAAAATCTCATCTAATTCATTTTAAGTTAAATGTTTGATAAATCCAACACTTCATCGTTTTCATCTTGCCTTATATTCGGCATTTCATTTTGTGTATTTTCTGTTTTGGGTTCAAATTTTGGAATTTCGTCAATATTGTTTGGAGTTTTATATTTTGTGTTTTCTATTTCAGGTTTTGAGCTTTGCTCTCTAAATTCTAAATTCTGAATTCCACTTTCCAGCTCTGTATCAGGAATCGGTTGAGTGCGCAGTGATTCATTTTTATCTTCAATTTTTATTCTTGCGCTGGTTTTTGTTTCGCTACCTATTTTTTGCGCGGGAGTTTGAGGAATTTGAACAATTTTTGGATTCAATAAATCAGCCCTTAAATTGACGGGTTTTTGCACTGGTTTCGTGGTTTGTATTTCAGGTTTTTGCGGTAAAGATTGCCTTGCTACTTTTCCTAAATCTACAATATTTTTTGGAGAAGAAGATTGAGCTCTTGCCTGCTTGATTATGTCTTTAAATATTTCTTCTCGCGATTCTTCCTCGTCCTTTTTGAAAGTTTCCGCGTTTTTCCAAACCTGAATAACGAGGGGTTTAAATCTTGTCCAGATGTAATGAGCGATTTGAGATGACTTTTCTTGTTCAAAATTTAGTCGTTTCGTAATTTCAATTGCAAGAGAACCAACGCTTTCTGGTTCAAAAAATTTTATGGAAATGTCTTGAATCAGATAGTCAAAATTTATTTGCGTGTCGTCGTCAATTTCAAATTTTTTTACACATTCATCAAAAAAATTAAAATAATCATCAGAATTTATAAAATTCTTTATGGATTGTGGCGATTGATTGTATAAGTTTAAGTATGTATTCATTACCAAGTGATAGATGACGGAGGCGTTAATCTGTTTAATATTCCGTCTATGTATGCTTTTATTGAAAGCGATGGTTTTTCAGAAGTTGGCATTGCAGTTGCGGCGGGCAGTATTGCAGGCGACAATTTTGTCCATAAGGTTTGCGCGTCAGATAGTCTTCCTTGCGAAATTGAATTTAAGATTTGTCCTAATCCAGCTTTCATTACCGGTCGTAATGATGGCATATTTACAAAACCTCTTACAAAGTCAGGGTCAGTTTCGATGCCAAGCGATAGCGCTTTATCAAAATGTTCAGAAGATGCCGCGAAACGCTGTTGTTTTGTGCTCGACATACTTGTCCATGTTTTTTGAAGTACATCATCGGGCTTAAATGCAGTTTCTATGCCAGTGCTTGGGTCTTTATATTTTAATTGCCCAACAATTTTAGAAACCTCGCTCCACCCTCCTGCTGTCGGTATATCTATTGAAGATAATGCTTCCGCCATTTTGTTTTCATCTATTGCGTTAAATCCTTTCCATTTTTTAGATAAAAATACACGAGCCTTACTATCACTTAGTATGCTTGGCATTTGAGCAACTTGTTTTATCCATTCTTCATTGTCCCAGTCAATTTTATCCGAATCAATAATATGTTTTAGCGTTCCATATTTTTTGCTCTTTGTTAGCTCTTGCATATAGTCTCTTATTTTTTTAGGGTCGCTTTTTATTTGAGCGATTTTTCCTTTTGCTATTTCTTCTTCGCGCTCTTTTTTGCCTTTTTGCATTGACTCGCCAAGGCTTCTCATTTGTTTTCCAATATTGTAAGTTCCAGCAACACCAGACCCCGCCAATTTATCCCCGAATGTTTCAACTTTCTCGCCAATTCCAGCTCTAATCGGTTTAAACCCAGCTTTTCCAGCTCCAGCCACAGTGCCACCCATAGCCAAATAAGAACCTTTTGCGAAATTGACGCCGAATGTTGCAAATCCCCCGCCAAGTTTTTGCGCGTAATTTATTACAAAAGCGTAATAAGCGACTATAAAGAAATATCGTAGTAAGCCAGCGTACGCTTGAGGCAGGTTGCCTTGTTGCTCTCCAACAAGTCGCGCGTCGCCAAATCGAGCAAATTTGTCTAAAAAGTTATTTCCGGATAATCCAACGCTTACAATTGAAAATCCAATTAAAACGAGAATGAGCAAGGCTGGAATATTTATTGTCCATTTTAAGAATGCTTCTGACCAGTCAGCCCATTTTTGTCCGGATTTAGGTATAGCCCACGCAATAACAGCTAAGGGTAAAAGCCCGACTAAAAATGTTACCATAACAAATCTTCCGACAAAAAGTCCAGCAAAAATAAACATTATTGTTGTATAGACAAAATACAGAACTAAAACAACCAAATTTCCAAATAAGGCGTACATATGTTGCATTAATTCCGCGTCTCTATCGCCACTCGGATCAATATTTTGAGGCAATAAATTAGCAAGGTCTTTGGCATTTTCAGGATTTACAAATGATAATAAACTCGTATGTATGGCGGTTCCTATTTTGCTTCCTCTTCCGCCTTCTTCATTTGAACCAATAGCAGAACTGCAAGGCAGTGAATTTCCACCCGGTGGAACTCCTTCAAATTGGCACGCGAGATTTTTTGTTATTACAAAAGATACAAAAAAAATTTCTTTAGCTATTAAAAATGTAAAATTTATTAAAAACGCAATAACAAGAATTTTAAAAATAATGGTTTTCGCTTCATCGTCTCTGCCTACAATATACATAAATCCAGAATATAATCCAAGAAAAATCAGAACAACATATGCGATATTTTTAAAAGTGTTCCAAATAAACGGAGCGAGCGTGCTGGCGTCAAATGGATTCATAACAGCAAATATATTTATTAGATTAGCGGCTAATCCGCCAAGCCATTGAAATATTTGTCCCACGAAAGGAAGTAAATAATTCAAAAACCCAGCCATTCCAGCAGCAATGTCGCCAGCTACAGCGCCTCCTATTGTTTTAAATCCAAAAACACCGCCTATTGCAGCCAATCCAGCAAGACCTCCCCAAATTAACAACGGCGCTATTCCTCTATTGGCATATCTTTGAAATTTTTTCATTGGTTATTTTAACTTCACCCTCCTTGAATTAATTAATTCAAGGACATTTCCAAGTAGTCCTTTTATAAGTTTAATGGGAGCGTTAATGATTGCGAATGCTTTTTGTATAAATCCTATTTTTGGTTTTGTTGGAGATTTTGATGATGGTTCTTCGGTTGGTAGATTTTGTTGTTGGGTTTTTTGAATTTCAATATTTAGCGCGATGTCAAAATTGTCAATTCGTGTTTTTAACAAATCAGTTTCAAGATTTAACCCGGTGATTTCACCGCTAATATCATTTAATTCAGATTCTTTTGCTGAAAAATTTACTCCATCGGCTGAAAGCGTGGCGTTTAATTCATCAAAAGCTGTGTTAATTTTGTTCTGATGCGTATTAGCTGATTCTTGTAATATTGCCTCCCCCTCTCCGACTCGTCGAATCGTGCCTAATATATCAAGCTGAACTATTTTATTTAATAAATCAGATGCGCCAAAGATTATTTCTGTTGCTTGAGTTGATATAGACCCGACAGCAATATTCTGCGTCGAGTAGATATTAGTAAATCCAGAAACTTGCGAAGACCAACCCATATCATAAATGTATTTTTTTAAGTTTTTATAGATATTATTTTGCGTATTAAAATATTTTTTTAATTCAGTAATTTGTGCAATATCTTCGGTAGTCGGAGCGTAGCTTTCATCAAGTATTTCCGAAAGCCTATTCAATGTTGATTGTAGGAGTCCGGAGTTTTTTAAGGTTTGTTTATCGGGCGACAAATCTTGATTTAAGAAAAAAACCAAATCATGCGTAGCGGTATTGAAAGTTAAACCCGGAGAATTACTATCTATAGGTGTTTGATAAAAAATTGCAGGATTTTTTGGATTGGCTCCTACGATATTTGTAGTTTCTCCATGCGCGCAATCTCCGAAACATGTAATTTTTTCAAAAAATAATTCGTACAATCCAGAGCCGGCGAGCTTTTGGTTTATTATTGATAATTGTTTTTGGTATTCAGATTGTTTTGTGGAAATCTCTGATGACAAAGCACCTACCTCTTTTCGCAAGGCGTTTATTTTTATAATATCAGAACTGGTTGGGCTGTTGAGTTGCTGAATTGTTTCAAGCGCAGAAGTTACATTTGCGTTTTGTGTAATACCGCCCAACTTTGCGTAGATATCCGAAACTGAAGTATTCAAATCCCCATATACTTTTGACAATTCTATAAATTCTGAATTAGTTTCATCGGAAATATTTTCACGATTGGAGGTTATTTTTTCATTGAAATTGCTTGGATTAGTTATCGCGTTAAAGTTATTTTGTAATGTGATGAGTTGTGTAAGAGTTTTTGCTCTAATGGTCGCAGTGTTTTTATTTTGTGATTTATCAAATTCAGCTCCGATTGTTGCTTGCGCTCTATAAGCATCAACGCAAGCGCTTTTTAATTGAGAACCCAAATTTCCTCCTCCAATTGAACTAACATCGGCGCAGGCTTTTTCGGCGTTTGCTTTTGTGCTTAATTGACTTAAAGCATTATTTTTGGTTTCATAAACGGTAGACGCTTTTGTGAATCCTTTATTTAAAATATTATCCATTTTTGATTGCGCCCAATTTTTAAACCATCCCGACACAACATTTACTCCGTGCGGGTCGTTCATTCGCGCGATTAAAGAATTTCCTTCTGCTGTTGATGCCCATCCAGCCATTTGTTCCAGCGTTGAGGCAGGGGTTTCAATTGATTGAGAAATACAATTTGGGCTGTCCGGGTCTATGTTTGTATTCCCGTCTACGGCTTCAATGCATACTGCTTTTGGCTTAAATCCTGTTTTTGTATTTTCTTCAGCTGTTTGCAATCTTTTCGCCGCTTCGCTTGACGCCATTGCAACTAATCCAGAAACAGCATCTTGGCACATCATTGCAGTTAAATTATTTTTCAGCCCAGTGTCAACAAAACTACCGATTGAATTTGTTGGAGTAGAGCTTCTGTTGGCAATATCTCCGAGAGTTCCAACTTGCGCTAAACCATTTCCACTCTTCATATCAAACTTTCCGCTTCTAGTCTTAAACACATCCGCAAAAAATGGAATTTTTTTAAAAAGAGTTGAAAGCTTAAATTTTTCGCCGGTGTTTTTTCTTCCGATTGTGTCGCCAGCCTCTCCCAATTCATCGTCTATTATTTTACTTTCAGGGCAGGGTTTTAGATTTTTAACTATTATATCAGCGCTGTACTTTAATCCTTTCTCGGCTTTTTGGTCTAATTCTTTTCTTTTTGGCGTCAGTGTGCTTCTAATTGCATTTGACACACAACTCATAATCGCAGGGTCAATGCATCTGCCTTGGCTATACATTGTCATTCCAGCAACTAATCCGCCATATGTATTTAGCGCTTTGTAAAGTTCTGGATTTTTAATCTGGAGTTTTGATAAAGAACTTGTAACTCTTTGTAGTGTTGTCGCGAATATTCTTTGCATAATATAATCGCCAGATTCATTTATCATTTTTCGGATATCGTTTTTTATAGTGACTAATTGTTGCTTAAAGCTTTCTGTAAATGTTTTTGTTATTGCAGTTGAAACATCTTTTCCTTTTGTAGGCACTTCGCCAGAAACAACGCTCATAACCGAATTTAAAATAGTTGACATAACCATTTGTTTTATAGCGTCGCCAATAGAATCTCCTTGGCTAAATTCAAAACCTGTCAATGGAGAATAAACAAAATTATTTTCTGGCGTTGAGTCGCTGGTGGCTGATATAGAATCATCAGTGGTTGTGAGTGAATCCCACAAGGCATCGTTGGCTGGAGCCGTGTTTTCGGTTGCTGAAATGTCTTGCGCAAAAGAAAAATTCTGAGGAAGTAATATTGACAAAATGAGAAATGTTATTATTAATTTTTTAAACATTATTTTTTATTATTTTGTTAAATTATTTATAAATTTATTTTCAGAGTCAACCACATTATCCAAAATACTTAACAGCGCGTATTTTATTTCTTGGTTTGTTTCAAGGCTGAGTTTTTTAAAAATGTACGCCTTTGCGCCGAATGAAGCTGTCCAAAACAAATGAAATTTTTGAAAATTAACCGAAGGGCGGATTTTTGAAAAAATAATTGATTGCTGTTTGTAATAATTTCCGAGCGTTTGCATATTTTTTGTGTCGTTTATATTGATTTTAATGTTTCCAGATTTTGTTATAATACCGCTCACCTCGTTTATGTACTGCGCGTCTTTTTTATTTGGAGCAACTACAATTTGTTTCAGCAGCGGATTGATTTCATTTATCATTTCTTTATCCACTTCTTCTATAATTTTATCAAAATTTTTTAAAGTTTTGTTTGTTTGGAGCTCTGCTTCTTGCTCTAATGTTTTTTTTGCGTTGTCAATTGTGCTTGTTGAAAAACCAGAAAATATATCCGCGGGCGTATCGCCAAATGCCGAAAACGATTTATCACTTTCGGCATTATTTTTATTAAAAAGATTGCCGAAAGATTTAATATCAAAAATACCACTAACTAAATTATTTGGTTTTTTTGTTGCGATATTACTTTGCGCGCTTTTGCTGGAATAAAAAAATAAAATCATTAACACAATTATGAGAATGATGATAGTTAGTAAAATTTTAGATAAAATTCGCATTATTTTTGTTTAAAAATGGGGGTTTTATTAAGCCGATGCTGGGAGTTGAACCCAGAATCTCTGCTTTACGAAAGCATTGCTTTGCCATTAAGCTACATCGGCAGGCTTTGGCGCCAATTTATATTAGCGTTTTTATTTTTTGCAAATCAAATAATTCCTTCTCAAATAATTATAATTGAAATCAACCAAATAATAAATTTAAAAGCAGAACCTAAAATTTAGAATACGGAATTCTTTATTCTTTATTTTTTATTCTTTATTTATTCAGAGCTCTGAGTTCAGCATTCAAGATTCTGTTAATTGGGGTATTTTTGTTGTAAAATTTAATTAATGAAATTTCTTTTTTTGGTTATATTTTTTTCTTTAATTTTTTTTGGAGTATTTTTAAAAAATGCTTATGCGTTTGGTGAATTTGGAGGAAAGGTTGGCGCAGTATTTCCTTGCTTAAATGGAATAAAATTTGTTTTAATACCGCCTGCGTCTGCGAGTCAGATGGGTGGAACATATCTTTTTAGATGGGGGACGCTTCTATATAAATGGTGGCAACCGCCAAGACCGGGATTAAATATTCTCGGAAAATCAACCCCGGGAGGATGTTGCTGGATTCCAACCCCAAAAGGACCTCACTGCCTCGTTGTTTCGCGTTCGGTTTTGTATATGGGAACTTCAAGGTAGATTACAAAGCCGAAAAGCAAACCCTTCGGCTTTAAAAACGACAAGTCGTTTTTAGCGTTTTTTTAATACCCTTCTGGAAGTATGAGCATCTTTTCGCCCGGTTCTGATAAATTGAGTTTATCCCTCATTTCTTTCTTTTTGTTTTCAGGGTTTTGAAGGTAAATCAGTCTTTGCTTTAAATTTTCATTTTCATCCTGCAATTTTTCAAGTTCGCGTCTAAGTCCGTTTAATTCGCTTCTTATTGGACGATTTTTAATTCTATCTCGAATAAAATTAAATGACAAAAAAGCAATTAAAACCAGCTCAATTAAAATTATAATTTTGCGTTGTTTATTCATTGAATATTAGGATAATATCTAATTTTAGCCCTTTTTTCACTTATTACAATTGTTAATAAGTCAACTTGAAAGTCTTTCATTCTATTTTTATTCGCAAAATATTGAGCAAGAATTTCAACCTTTTTTTGTTTCTTTTTGGTGAAATTTATTTCAGGAGAAAATTCTGTCCCAGAAGCAAGCGCTTTGACTTCTATAAAATGATATTTACTTCCCTTTTTAGCGATTATATCTATCTCCCCGTATTTTGCGAGCCAAACATTCTTATCCACAATTTTAAATCCTTTGTGGATAAGCCACTTAGCGGCAATTTTTTCAGCCAAAGAGCCAGTCTTGTTTTTCATAATGTTTCACGACAATTATAAGTTAAATTTAAAAATCTTGTGAAACATAATTTGTTTCACAAGCGAATGTTTCGCGGGGCAACTGTTTCGCGCCAAACACATTTTTGACCATTTATGATATACAACCATTTTTAGCACTTTTGAAAATAAAATGTTTCACAAAATGTTTCACAAGATTGTCTCTCTGTGAAACATAATTTGTTTCACAAGCGAATGTTTCGCGGGGCAACTGTTTCGCGCCAAACACATTTTTGACCATTTATGATATACAACCATTTTTAGCACTTTTGAAAATAAAATGTTTCACAAAATGTTTCACAAGATTGTCTCTCTGTGAAACATAATTTGTTTCACAGAGCAGGGGAGCGCTATTTTTTTATAGAAAAAGAATTGGATGTCATCTTTGTGTCGTTCCTAAAATTATTTTGAATCAGCATTATACTATTTATAGTATCGGCGCAATTAGAAGAAGGGAGGAAAGCGATGACATGCGCGCAGATTGAGAGACTGGTTGGTATGGCTGATGATTATAATGTGGTTCGAAAAGAGCTAAATGATCTGTCATTAGCGCAGATAGTGGAAGTCGAATCACACCGATTGAGAAGATGTGCGTGCTTCAAAATAGTAGCAATGTCCAAATCGCCAGAAGAGGCACTGCTTAGAAATATGGCAATAGCAATTTCTGATACATTGAGAAGCAAAAGAATTGGGTCGTCGCGAGGCAGACCCGTAGCGACAATAGGGGTGCCGGGTCTTGCGTAGCGAAACCTCTCCAAGTGTAGTCGGTCTCGAGCAGTTTCGTCCGTGGCGGGAAGGGAATTGCGCGAGACCTTTTTTGTCCGAGCAAGGCTCGGACATTTTTGGGTTGGGAATTATAAGGGGTTTTTGTGCATTAAATTAATGCAGTGTAATCAGTGGATAAAATTTGACTATTAGAAATAAATCGGTTATAATTAACATAGTTCTCGCTTATACAGGAGAGACTACAAATAGGAGGATGACGATGCCACAGACATCGATCACCAGTCGAGACCCGGAAGGTATCCATGCAGCTAGTCTTTTTGAGGTTGCCTATAACAAGTCCATGCTCGACGAGGCATGCGCACAGTTGCTCAACGAGCGCGGTGGCGAACTGCAGGACGGGATCGCAAAGCTCATCGCCGAGCTCTCGGCGCCCGACCAGTTTGCCGGCGAGGAAGTAGAGTCGAGCTACGCATATCCTAATGGTTAC
>ERZ1292632.892-Hain-H43-01um-R2-892-length-32054-cov-18_pt1 | contig 32054 bp, 38 predicted proteins | sample MGYA00564407_ERZ1292632 | MGnify/ENA primary metagenome ERZ1292632 (study PRJEB36523, sample SAMEA6512637) | groundwater metagenome | collected 2019-01-08 | study: AquaDiva: Metagenomics assemblies of 32 groundwater samples | reverse complement strand
AGCAATCACCAAGATGGAAGAAAGTTTAATGTGGTTGAATAAGCGGACTGAAGACAGAGTTAAGCGCGGCGTTGAAGGCAAGCACGTTAAATAGTTCTTACTCCGTAAATAGGATAAAGTCCTAAATGCTAAGTGGGCGTGCAGGTTGAAATGGCCTGCCATTGCTACCAGGGAGAATCAAACTGGATATGGAAGTGGTTTAGCGGAAAGAAACTGAATGATCGAAGTCACAATTGAAAAAGAGGAAGGAAGCGCGGTCGTTTGGCTCCTTATTAAACACGAAAACAGTATTGAAGGTTACAGGTTCCCCTTAATGGCCAATGAGATAAGGCCGGTACTGGAAGCTTGTAAAAAATATTTGGAGGACAAAAATTGAATTAGTCGTTGCCTTGATGGAAGACGACTAGGTCAGAAATTACAATCGTTCGTATATAGTAATAATGTAGTGTAGAATTAGATAATTTTATAAAATGATCAATAAAAAAGGGAAATATGAGTAAAGTGGCGATTATTGGTTTAGGTTATCTTGGTACGGCCTACAGCAAGGTTTTTTCGGACGCTGTTTTATACGATGAACCTAAAGGAATTGGCGCAAGGGAGGAAGTGAACAAGGCGGAAATGGCGATTGTGGCTGTGCCTACGGACTCATTGCCGAGCGGATATTTAGATATGTCGATAGTCGAGGAAATTATTGATTGGCTTGAGACACCATTGATTCTTATCAAGTCTGCTCTAATGCCAGGAACGGTTGACAGATTAATTGAGAAAACAGGCAAGAAGATAGCCGTCAGTGTCGAATATATAGGTATGGGCAATTATTATCTTGACCCATCGAAGTATCCAGACCCCCTAAATCCCCAAAGACATAAACTATTGGTAGTTGGCGGAGAGACGAAAACAGCCGAAAAGTGCGCCGGTATTCTGTGGTCCAAGATGTCGCCCGAGACAAGAATTCACATTGTCACCGCTAAAGAGGCGGAAATCTGTAAGTTAATCGAAAACGCTTATGGCGCATTAAAGGTGACATTCGCTAACTGCCTATATTCTTTATGCGAAAAAACGGACACAAGTTTTATTCGGACGCATCAGGCTTGGAGTGAGGATGGTAGAACAGACCCGATGCACACCAGAGTTGTGGAGAGAAAAAGAGGCTGGAAGTCGCACTGTTACGACAAGGATATTCAAGCCTTGCAGAATTATGCTTCCAATAATTTTGCCTTTGATATGTCAGATTTGTTTGAAACTATCATAAAAATAAACAAGGAGCATTTGAAATTGAATGATTAGTATCGATGATTATAACCCAAAAAATATTGAACTAGCCAACCTGATCAAGAAATATGGCTTGGAATCAGAGACGATTTTCTTTATCGAGTGTTTCAAACTAGAAGCGCAAAGACAGATCGAACAGTTGAGTAAAGCGGGATTCCAGAGTCAAAGTCACACCTGTACTCATTCTCATCTAACATTGATAGACCGTGAGCAGGCTAAATGGGAGATTGAGGAAAGTAAAAAAATTATCGAAAGCATAACAGGAAAAGAATGCAATTGGCTGTGTCTCCCTAGGGGAAGGTACGCTAACCACCATATTAAAATGGCATTAGACGCAGGGTACAAGTATGTTCGTTCAACTAAAATATTCAACTTAGAAGAGAACAAAACTGGGTTGAACGATACTACGATTCACGCTTGCCCGATAAGACCGGAGTACCAAGGCAAAGACTGGGTTTATTATTTCGATAAGTATCTGGAAAAAGCAATTAACGAAAATGGTAACTTTAAGTTTTGGATGCACGCATACGAATTAGATAAATTTTTGCTTTGGAACACAATAGAAGATTGCTTGAAAAAGATAGTAAAAAGTGGGGTGTTTACAAAATGAAAATATTAACACTCGGATATAACTTAGACAAACAAGGTGGCGGCTATTCGTTCTTGCGCAACTTTCGTAAGTGTTTTAAGGACAATTTAGTTGAGGCGCCAGAAGAGTGCGACATCTACTTCATCACTTCGGTTTCAATGCTTGAGAAACTCTCAGTCATTCCGAAAAACAAAAAGATCGTTTTGCGGGTTGACAATATCTTGAAGCGAAGCTGCAACCGAGACATTTATCCTTTTGAAGGCGGCAAAGTAACAATGATGGAAGCGATGAAGATTCTAGCCCGAAAAGCAGATCTAGTAGTCTATCAGTCCGAGTGGTCAAAAGACCTCTTAGATGACTTTCTGAAGCCAAATAGAAGCACTGTAATAATGAACTCGGTTGACGAATCGATTTTTAATCCCGATGGGGCAAGAATACCAACTGATAAGGAAGTTTACTTCTACTCTCGAAGTTCAAACCACGACAACAAGCAGTGGCACAAGGCTTATTATCAGTACCAGTATGATTTTAGAAAAAATAAAAATTCTGAGTTGTGGATCTCTGGCAGGTTTTCGCCAGAAAACATTCCAAACAGATTTGACTTTTTCCGAGATGAACCTATTCGATATTTAGGATTTGTAACTGATCCAGAAAACATGGCTTGTTTTATGAGAACTGCGAAATATTTTTATATGCCATATAGTTATGACTCTTGTTCAAATACGCTTATCGAAAATTTACTTTGTGGTGGCGACCCAATTGTTTTGGATAATAGTGGCGGGACACAGGAAATAATAGATAAATATGGTCAATATGGGGCAAAATTTTTTCACCTAAAAAGAATGGCCAATGAATACGAAGAAATGTTCAAAATGCAATAATGTATTACTAATAGAAAGTTTTACAAAACACATTGGGTTTAAAGATGGGTTGGATTATTGGTGCAGGCAATGCAAAAGATGGGCAGAATTGAAGAAAAAATATGGGTATAAATGTTTAAGGTGTAAAAGAAGTGAACCAGAAGTGTTATTAACTCAAGACCATATAATACCATTGAGTAGAGGTGGCACTAATTATATTTTCAATATTCAGCCGTTGTGTCAAAGTTGCAATAGTATAAAGCATACAAAGATAATTTCTTATGCTTAGTCATATAAAGGAGGTGTTATAAAATGTGTGCATCATTTACGAGAATTCAGCTCGAATCCTGGCTCAAGAATATTGATGTAATAGGTAGTGTTTTGGATATTGGCGGTTCACAAAAAAGTATAAAAGGTCGGACTAAATCTTGGAAAGTTGATAATTATAAAATACTCGACTTGGAGCAACCTCACGAATGTAAGCGCCAACCTGATTTGATCGGTGATGTTCAAGAACATTATGATTATTACAATGAAAATGAGAATAAATTTGATGTTGTTTTCTGCACAGAAGTATCAGAATATTGGCATAATCCTTACGGTGCATTAGACAATATACAATTTTTGATGAAACCTAAAGGTAAACTATACATTTCGTTTCATACTCTTTATGGTTTGCACAATCCCAAAGGTGAAGATAGTTTAAGGTACACAAAAAATGCAATTGTTAAACTGTTAGACAATTCAGAGTTTGAAATTATCAAAATGATTCCCAGAACAATATCAGAGGAAGGCCGAGTCTGGCTTGAGAGGTTTTACCGATCGGAGGGAATGAGACTTGACTATGCAGACCCCGAGACATGGATCGAGGGGTGGTTAGTCGAAGCGAGAAAGAGGTGAGAAATGGATGAGGTTTGTGTCGGAACAGTCAACTTTCCCCAAGGGAAACAAGCCTGTATCATTCTCGTGAAAGAGAATGATAACTACCGCTTGAACATCAACGGCCGGACTGTCCTGGCGAATCGAAGGCTTTCGTTCGTTGAGGCGATCAACTGGTTCAGTGATATTCTGCAGTCCAAGCGCTTAGTAGCTGGGCTCGACTAGCTCGCTGGGGGGATTAATCCCCCCAGCTATCTAAAAAGGTAACAATGTGAAAATATCTGTGATAACAACTCAAACTGATGCCGTTAGAAGACAAGATCCGTTTTGTGAGGCCTTGCGAAACTACCTTGATTTTGCGGATGAGGTGGTGATTGTTGACGGTGACAAGCCGGAGGGGCTTACTGCCGAGTTTGTGAATAAGTTAATGCAAATGAGCGATAGTATCTTTTCGAAAATTAAACTAGTTGGCTTTGAGTGGCCGGATGAATTTGAGTGGTCTCATATCGGCAAGGCGTTTCAAAAAGGTTATGAAGACGCTACTGGAGATTGGACGATAAAACTAGATCTCGATCAGTTCATTCACGAGGACGACTTTGAATCAATAAGAGAGTTTTTGAAAGATCAAACAGCGCCTGTCTGTAAAATGCCCAAAAAACAGTTTTTAAGATGCGACTATTTCAAAGCAAAAGCCCACTTGCCGTTTGTTCTCAACAAGGGAAAATACGGAGATAGAATTAAACTTGATTCCGGCATAGACTTATGTGAACCGTCATTAGACGGAGAACATATCGATCTTAAAATAATGCCCGTTGTGTCAAGGAAAGTTCCGATTGTGATTTCGGATAACGTAACACCAGAACAGATTAAAAAACGAGTCCCGAATTACTTTGTCGAGAACGGAGTTAAATATACTTATACCGATGAGATACCAATCTGGAATTACGATAAGTCTTTCTGCGACAGGAATGTGATCAGAAAAGAGTTTGCCCGTTTCGGTCGGGCGTGGAAGAGAACATTTGGAAATACGCCGTTTAGCGAGGGGGACGAAAGTAAATCATTAGATGAGTTTATGCGCCTGATGACCGGCCGCTGGTGCAACGGAGGCTGGACGAAATGCGAATTAGAAGATCATCCTAAATATGTTCAAAAGATTATTAAAAATTTAACATCTGATAAGTTCGGGTATTCAATGTTCGGAACAACGGCGAAAAAGTAATGAAAGCAGGTTAAAATGCGTGCCTATCTCACAAGTATTGGTGAATCTACAGAACAAGTTTGCAAGTGGCAACTTGAGAGATTGGGTTTTGAGGTTGTCTTGTTGGATAAGATTGAGCCTTGGATTGATAAATATAAGAGATTTATTCTGATCGCGGACGAAAACTGTTTAAGGGTAGATGCTGATGTGATAGTGAATAAGAATATACTAGAGTGCCTGGGATTAGGTGAGGTAATGGCGCAGTTCACTTGCTTTGATTTCTATCGGAATGATGTTTGGAATACTTGTCCTGTCTACTACGGTAAAAACATCTTAGAGATTATAAAAAACAATCTTGATAAAATCGGTAACATCCGGCCCGAAACAGACGCTTGGCGGTTGCCCGATGTTTTACCCCGTACCATCACACTAGACAAAAAATGTTACGGGCAACACGGGTTTTTTCAAGATGGTGAAACTTTCGAAAGAGCATATCAAAATAAAAAAGATCGTGGTCAATTGGAAATTTTTGATTTTGAATTAGCGGAAAAATTGAGGAAATTATAATGTCAAGATACTTTTTAGATCTGGGTTGTTGGAATGGGGTAAGTACTAAATTGTTTTTTGCCGGCAAGTTGGGGGTTGATCCGACCGGATACAGGGCTTTTGGTTTTGACCCTCTCAAAAAATACCTTAAAGAAATGACAGAGCTTGAGTCTCAATATCCTTTTACCTTCATAAATAAAGCAGTCTGGAAGTTCGATGGCGAGATTGAGTTTGGCGAGTTTGAGAAAGACGAATCGTCAAGTCTAAAAAAAGAAAAGGTAAATTTTAGTACGGCCAAAGTCTATAAGGTTCCTTGCTTAGACTTCTCTGCTTGGCTCGGACAGTTCAAGGAAGAGGACGAAATCTTTGTCAAAATGAACATCGAGGGATCTGAGGTTGATGTTTTGGAATATCTGATGAAGACGGGGAACATTAAATTGATTGATAAGCTAATCATTGAAGACCACTACAATAAAGTTAGCGGAGATTACACTAGAAGAATGCAGAAACTCGAAGAAACATTGCCGATTGATTGGAGATTTTAGATGAGGAAAGATGTCTAAAACACTAATCGTAACTGATTGTATCAATGCTGCCATTGATCGTTTGACCTTGCCTCTTCATCAAGCGGGTTTGGGTGATATTTGCTACCACTACGTTACGGAGGAAATGAATAAAAAGACCGATTTTAATACTCTTAAAAATCCGGTTCATCTTACATTAGATCTGTTGAAAAATTATGATCAAATCCATTTCAATACCATTCGGGCGGTTGATGTCATTCTTAAAAATAAAGAAATAACCGAATTGCTTAAAGGCAAGAGATTAATAATGACAATTCACACTGAACGGGAGAGCGATCTTCAGTTATTGAAAGATAAACATTGGCAGAGAATAGATCAATTTATCTCTCCTACTAGGTATCAACAAGAAAAAGTCAAAGAGTATGCTGGCAAGGAATCAGTTTATATCCCATACGCCATAGACGAGAAGAAATATAAATTTATAAAAGAGCCAAAAGGTACTGCAATAGGATACATAGGTCGGGTTACGCCGCATAAACGCTTAAAAGAGATCGTAGGGGCTTCTGACAGGCAAGTAATAGGTATAGGTTATGTTGATGATGGGCGAAGCGGTTATTGGCAGTCTATACCTAAAGGGAACCTGACGATGTACCAACATCTGACCGAAGACCAGAAGATTGAGATAATGAGTCAATTTAAAGTTTTGGTTTCTATATCTGAACCACACATAGAAACCGGACCGCTTGGAGTATTAGAGTGCGCTGCTTTGGGGATACCAATAATAACGACTAATATCGGATGGGCAAAAGATAATTTAAGATGCGATTCAGCTTGTTTTGTAAATGATAAATTGCTGGGTTTATCTGGTGAGATAAGAAGATTTTTTGTCTCATATATTTACAGAAACAATGCTCGTAAAATAATCGATTCTTGGACACTTCAAGATTATATTAATGCTCATAGGGAGGTATATGACTAGAGTAATGGTAGTAATGGCTCCCGATCCTTATATTGCTTTGATGTATAAGAAGTTTTACGATCAGAACTGGAAAGACGAGGTTGATGGGCTTTTAGTTCAGGTCAATGGCTGCAACAGGGAGGTTGTCGATTTTATTGCCGATCTGTATAAAGACGAAACAGTTATTAAGCACTACGATCACTCAAATCAAGGGATAGGTTTTGACGAATTAATTAAACTTGTTCCAGATGATACCGATGTCTTAATGACGACTTGTTCTGATAACTTTATTTTTCAGAAAGGCGTTGTAAAAAATATGGCCTCAAATATCGGAATGTACGATGTGGTTGGTTCGACCGGACTTCACGCTTCACCGCCGGATGTAGCAGATGAAATAAAAGACAAAATAGGCTTCTGCAGAGTTAACCCTTTTATGAGTTTCTGGAATTATCGTAAACTAAAAGAAATTGATTTTACTTTTCAAGCTGTCGATAAGCGCAAGGGCAGTTTGATCGAGAGCTTAAACTACGAATGCCAAAAAGATGTCGGTTTGGATGTAATGACGGAGATGAGTATCAAATATATGAGTCTTGGCAATAAGGCTTTGGTTATTAATGATGATGATCCGCCCAAATATATTCACGCTTCGGGATTATCAAGTGCAGTTTACGGGCATCTTGTCTATCCGGACGGGGTTAATAACTTAGCCGGAACGACTAGAAACTCTTTTGATTGTCGTATTTCGAAAGATACTCTAGCTTGGTTGCTGACTTGCTACTTGGAGACTTGGCAAGATTGTCCCTTGGAAGAATTTAACGCTGATTACTGGGAGGCTTTGATACGAAAGATTAAAAGAGCCGGCAGTTCATTAGATGAGATTAAAGCGTTGGCTTTAAAAAGAAAGGAATTATGGCAAAGTTAAGCCTTGGGACAGGGAACAATATCCCCGAAGGAGAAGATTGGACATTGCACGATCTAACCAAACATCGAAAAGAAATAGAAGTTGTTTTTGATTTGAATTTATTGAATTGGCCTATTGAAGACGAGTCTTTTGATTATGTGGAGGCAATGGATGTTTTGGAACACCTAGATAACCCGCTCCAGGCCATAAATGAAATTCATCGTATTTTAAGACCGAATGGGATTTTTTATGCTAAATGTTGCGGTTGGAAGAACCCTAACTTTCATATTGACTTGACCCATAAACACGCTTTTGACGTTCATTCGATGGACTATATTGACCCAGAAACAGTCAGCGGGAAAGAATACGGTTATTATACTGAAAGAAAGTGGAAAATCTTATTAGCGGAAGAGGATAGAAATCGCAATCCTCACTTTAAGTTACAGGCGATCAAATGAAATATGTAAATGTAAAAAATTTTGTCAAACTTTCTCAAGAAGATATTGACAATGTCGAGAAACTAACAGGAACGACTTGGAGTGATATAAAGCGTCCAGACTTAGAGCGGGGTTTGGTTTTGCTTTCGCTCTGTCGGGAGTTTAAAGCTAAGAGGTGTTTAGACATTGGTACTGCTGGTTTTTTCTCTGCTAAATGTATGGCCCTATCGGGGGCTGTAATAGACACGATTGATATTAAGGGCGAACAACCGAGTCAAGAGGGAATTTATAAGAATATAAATTTCATTAAGAGCGACTCAAAAGAGATCGTTCCTAAATTAGATTATGAATATGATGTTTGCTTCATTGATGGTGATCATTCGTATGAAACCGTACGAGTTGACATAAGGAATTGTAAAAAGAAGTGTAAAGTAATCGTTTGCCACGATTTTGGAAATTTGGCAGATGTAACCAGAGCTATTAACGAAGAGATTGATGTTAAAGAGATAATTATCGAAGATCGGATGTGGTATGGGGCACCGTATGAGAACGGAATAGATAAGAACGGAAATATTATTGACTATGGTCTAGTTATATGGCAGAGAGATGATTTATAGAATTGCCGCAAAATGTGGAGATTCATATGCCAAAGAGAAGCGTGGATACCTCGCTTCTTCTAGGATTAGAATTCATTGGTTATCAAAATACTGGGACGAACTGGACGATTGTTTTTATCCCGAGGAATTTAATCAAACTTCGGAAAAATTTTTTAGAGTAGAGAACCAGTTAAAAATACTTAAAGATTACGATGTGGTTATATTCAACAAGACATACGAATGGCGACTTGCTAAAGAATTAACAGAGCGAGGCCAAAAAGTTATCGTTGATATGTGTGACCCCGATCATCTTTTATCTCATTCGAGCAAACAACGAATAAATGATTGTTTGGAGACTTTTAAATATTGCGCCGCAATCGTGGTAAACGGTTATGAGATGAGGGAGTCTGTCGGAGGAGTAGCTAAGAAACCTATCTATATTGTCCCGGACAGACTTGACTTGGAATGGCACGAACCACGCAAGACCATTCACAATATAGAAATGAAACGCTTGGTTTGGTATGGATATAACGAGAATTTGAGAGTTTTGGAACCTTATTTATATGACATCTTATCTCAAGGCTATGATTTGACTGTATTGTCGGATAAGTTTTTTTCAAGTTTGGTTTTGCCGGGAGGTTGGGGCAAGCAGATAACTTTCAAGGTTTGGGATCCGGAGAGCGCTAATAGAATCATTAGACAGCATGATTGCGTTTTTGTCGGTCGAGATCCAGACGAATATTTAAGACAGTTTAAATCCAATAATCGAGCGATTACATCTTGGGCTTTGGGGCTGCCTGTGGCTTACGACACTAAAGATTTAGAGAATTTAAAGAGCAAAACAGCCCGAGAGATTAACGTAAATCAAGGTTGGTATGAAGTTAGACGAAATTATGATATTAGGCATTCGGCTGGAGAATATGACAGAATAGTAAAGGAGATTTTGAAATGAAACCACATTATCATTGGACTGTATTGGCCGGAGATAGAGATGGCGAAAGATTTAATAATTTTTGTGATGTTATAGTTGAGGCCGATAGCGAAGGAGAGGCGATATTTAAGGCTAAAAATATTGTTACCAGAAAAGATTATGCCGCGAGGAAAGTTTCCGAGTGTTACGCCACGGACACCAAGGAATTAATTGAAGCAATGATTAATGTTCAAAAAGAAACCATCAATGAAATGAAAAGGGGTAATAATCCATACGGAGAGATAATATGAAAATTTTAATTGTAACTGACAAGGTGGGTAGCGCCATATGGCGCTTAGCTCAGGGGGTACAAAAATATAACCCCCATATTCAAATTGATGTAATCGCGGTCCACCCAAAACGCCCTGATATTGATCAATTGAATGAATTCGTTGAGAAGGTGGAAAAAGCAGATATAATCTCGTTTGAATATTGGAAAACCTACATTACATTGCGAGAGTCCTACCCCGAACTAATGAATAAACCGAAGATGTTAGCGCACTATAATCCATACAACACCTTTGAAGAAGAGTGGCGGGAGTTCGATATTATTACCGTTCCGAATAAGACAATCCAAGATATGTTAAGAAAACGAAGTGTAATGAGGTATGTTCCTTTAACGATTGATCTCGAAAAATTTCCATTCAGTAGAGAATATACAGACTCAAACACCGTCCTAATGGTCTCCGGACGGATTGAAGGTAAAAAGGGTGTCCTACCTGTCGCAGAAGCTTGTAAGGAACTTGGGTACAAGATGCTTCTTGTCGGTTCGATCTCCAAGAAGGATTATTTTGATGAAGTAATGAAAACGGGCGTGGTTGAATTTAGGCAGAGTGTGAGTGATGATGAACTTTTGAGGGCTTATCAAGAGTCTGCCATTCACGTTTGCAATTCGATCGATTCATATGAGAGCGGCACTCTTTGTATTTTGGAGGCAATGTCCGTAGGATGTCCAGTCCTGACAAGAAATGTTGGCCACGTTCCTGATATTTCGACTGGTACTAATATGGTTGTCCGAAAAGGTGGCCCGGAGGATTTGGAAGACTTAAAAACAGAACTTAAAAATTTAATGGATAATCCAATCAAACGAAAAGAGATCAGAGATGAGGCTTGGAATTCGGCCAAGGTAAGAGACGATGTAAGACGAGCCAGAGAATACGAAAAGATCTGGCATTCTATGTTATCTAATAAGCCATTGGTTTCGGTGATAATTCCAACATTCAACCGAAAAGAGATATTAGCCAAAGTTATCGAGTCTGTATTCAAACAGACTTATCCCGCGCTTGAAATAGTGGTTTGCGATGACGGCTCGACTGACGGGACAAGAGAATTTATTCAGTCAATCCAAAAGAGAAGCTTGATTCCGATTAAGTATGTAAACACCGAAACTCCTAATGAGTATAATTTGGCTTACGCCAAGAATTTAGGCGTCATCGAATTAATCGGCGAGGCTCTAGTATTCTGTGATGACAGGTACGCCATGGATAGAGAAGCAATAGAAAAATTTATGTCTAAACTACACTCTAAAAAGTGGCTATTCGGTGACAAAGGAACTGGCAAAAGGAATTTCGTTGAGAACTTCGGCTGTATATACAGGCAGGAATTTATTGATGGCGGAATGTTTAATCAGTCGTGTAAATTGTATGGATTTCAGTCACAGGAGTTGCGAGAGAGATATAAAAGACAAGGCTTTAAATTTGATTATGTCGAGGCCAAGGCCGAGATCTTAATATCGTCTAAAAATAGGTATAAAAAAAGAGACGAGATTAGGAAAGCTAAAAACGTTTTATATAAACTTGGATTGTGAGCTAGAATAGCGGTATCATATTCGACAAGATATACCAAAATGATCATAATGGTGTTAAGACGAATAATAAGTACAATAGAGAATATTGGCAGAAATATTTACTAATAAAATAAAGTTAATTTGTAAGGAGGCGATTGAAGCCGATAAAGATCATTCGTTCTGTGTGGCATATTAGCCACGACTATGCCCTAGCTGGCACACCCAACACGGAGTGGTATTTTATTGTCAATAATGTGAAGCGTTGGAATTACTTTGCCAGACCATTGCCCAAGAATGTCCACTTTGTGCCATATTACGAAAAAAATAAATATTCATTAGCAATACTTAATGTCGATCAACAGTGTATTGATCCTAGAATAGGAAAAGGACAGCTGTATCGAGACTTCAATGAAGAGATCCAAGATATTCCTAAAATTGTCATAAATCACGGTTCGCCTTGTTGGCCTGAAAACTGGGCGGACGGTGGAGTAACGAGATGGGGCTTGCCTCGAGATTTTGACGACAACGAAAGCCCGGAAGCTTTGGAATTCCAAAAAGATTTTCTAATCAACGGCGGCAAGACTTTGCTTAGCGGAGAAGAAACTGAAATTGACGGAATGAAAAAAATGATCGGTGATAATAAAATGATTGTTAATTCGTTCAAAGCTCGTGAACAATGGGGGTGGGGTAAGACTATATGGCACGGCTTAGACCCAGACGAATGGTGGGATTTACCTAAAGAACCCAGAAGTGTAACACAGGTTTCGCCGGGTGGACTTAATTACTATTACGGGCGGGATTTTTTGAATACTACTATCGCTCGACTAAAAGAAGATTTTAGCCTAAAGCATATTTGGATGTCGCACCCTAACTCGTGGACAATCTATGATCATCCTGATCTGGGTAAAATAGGTGGACAGGACTGTTATCGAGATTACCTTGGGCGTTCACTTATATACTTCAATCCAACAAAAGAAAGCCCTATGCCGCGAAGCCGGACAGAGGCTTTTTTGTCCGGATGTTGCGTTCTTACCACGCCCTGGCACGATGCTGATAAGTTTATAAATTTCGACACCAGAAAAATATGGGCTAATTCCGAAGGAATCAAAGACTTTATCTCGAATGTAGATGAATTTCTTGATACGGACGGAATAAATGGTATAATAATACCAGAAAATCCCTTAGCGGTTGCAGCGCTAATCTATCATCTTACGAATTATCGTTTTCAGACTGCAATTAAAATCGGTCAGAGAGGCAAGGAAATGGCCAAGCAATTGTTTAGCCAAGAACGCTATAACCGAGAATGGATAGAACTAATTCATCAAACATTGGCGGCAGTATGAAAAAATACTTAAAACGTTTTCTTTTGTGGGTTGGTGTATTGCAGTTGAGACCACAACAGGAAGTGATCGAAATATTGAAACGAAGTATAAAAGTTGAGGAGCAAGAGGCCTGTGATCACAGAACTTTAATGTCGATTAAACGAGGCGATATGTGGTATCGCTGTACTAGTTGTAATCAGATATGGTTTTTGCCTTTTTCGCTTCTTTGGAATGCCGACAGGACTCCCGACTTAATTGAGACACTTAAAAAAATCACCAAATATAAGGTAAAAAAGAAAAGCCAAACATTGAAAGAGTGCGAGGAAGAAAGGGTCAAAAAATGAAGGTTGGATTTTTAATTTTTGCTAAGGTTCACAGTAGACCCGACACTGCTTCGTCTCGTATCAGAGCACAGTGGCTAATTAAGTATTGGCCTGAGGCCGAAGAGTGGCATTACGGGCGCCACTATGATGCAGCAATTTTTCAGAAAGTTTATGATTATGAAATTGCCAAGACGTTTCCAGGAGTCAAAATCCTGGATTGTTGCGATCCAGACTTTTTTGATCGTCAACCATTTATTCAGATGGTTCAAGAAGTTGACGCTATCACTGTTCCAACTGAAGTCTTAAGATCAACTATTCAAGGGATGACTGATAAGCCAGTGGTCATAATTCTTGATCGTCTCGACTTGGAGTTTATGCGAGAGAAAAAAATCCATCGAGGCCGAGCTAAGGAGGTGTGCTGGTATGGATATTCGCATAATTTTAGTTCATTAAGAAGTCTAAGGGAATCTTTGCTCAAATATGACTTGGGTATTTCATTCATTGCAGATAAACCGATCTCAATCGATGATAAGACGAGCGAAGTCCATATTAAAGAAAGATATACCAAGTGGAACCTAGAGACTGTCAATAAGGAGATAATTAAATCAGACTTTGTCGTAATGCCAGGGAGCAGAGACCCGAATTATAGATTTAAAAGTAACAACAAAACAGTTAATGCTTGGGCATTGGGAATGCCTGTAGCAGTCTGTGTTGAGGAAGTTGAGAGGTTTCTAGACCCGGAAGAACGCAAGAAAGAGGCCGAGGTACGACTTAAAGAGGTCAAAGATTTGTATGATGTACGTCTGAGCGTGAACGAACTTAAAGGCCTGATATGTACTTTACAAGCGAAACGAGAATCAGACCGCAAAGTATTACTAGCCCGAAGTAGATAATAAGATACTCTTTGTGTGATAGTTTCATGAGGTAATTATATATGAAATGGACGACAGAAGAAACCGATAAAAACGGATATAAACGGAATCCAGATGGAACTTTCGCAGAAGGTAATCCAGGTGGTCCAGGGCGACCAGTATTTTCTCTAATTACAATGCTCAAATCTGAATTACAGAAATGTCCCGAAGGTCAAGACAAAAAAACATACGCCGATTTACTTATTCAAATAATATTGAAAAAAGCTATTCAAGATGGAGACGACCAACAAATAAAAAATATACTTCAGTATGTTGATGGTATGCCGAAAGCTAGTTTAGATATAATGGGTGAAATAAAGACTGCTCTTGTCAGATTCGCAGGAGAGGACGATGGAGACAAACAAAAACAATGAAACCGCAGTTGACTTTGTTGTTCAATATAAAGAGTTGTTTAATCCTGCTTGGAGAATAATCGCTTTTTGGGGCGGCAGATCGTCTGGAAAAAGTTTGCAGGTAGCTCTATCTTTATTGCTAAGAGGTCGACAAAAACAGTTACGGATTCTTTGTACCAGACAAATTCAAAATACTATAAAGGACTCTGTCCATAAATTATTGAAAGATTTAATTAATAAATACGAATGGATCGATTACAAAGTTACGGACGATTCAATCATAAATAGGATTACGGGAACAGATTTTATTTTTAAGGGGTTACTTCGTAATATTCAAGAAATAAAGTCTCTTGAAGGGGTGGATGTGTGTTGGATAGAAGAAGGTCAAACAGTAACAGACGAATCAATTAATATTTTGACTCCGACAATACGAAAAGAAGGATCACAGATAATTATTACTTTCAACAGATTCACCGATCTTGATCCAGTTTACGTCAGATATGTATTGAACCCCCCCCCTCATACTTATCAACGAAAAGTTAACTACGATATACTTGAAAAACTTGGATTATTGTCGCAAGTAATCAAAGACGAAATAGAATATGACAAAGAAAACAACCCAGATCTTTATGCTTATAAGTGGTTGGGTGAACCTTTATCTCAAGGTGAATTTTCAGCTATCAAACGAGAAGACATATTAAAATCAATGTCTCAACAGGTAAGCGATGAAGGTCAAGAAGTAGTAGGAGTGGATGTGGCCAGAATGGGTGATGATAGAATTGTACTTTGGAAACGAAAAGGATTAAAAACTTTAGGATATAAAGTTTACGAAAAGTTAAGGATAAATGAAACAGTGGACAGAATAAAAGCATTTGTTAGCAATAAGGACACAAAGATTTTGGTAGATGATACGGGGGTTGGCGGCGGTGTGACTGATTCATTATTAGCTGAACAGTACAATGTTATCCCAATTAACTTTGGGGCGGAACCTGCAGACAAAGATAAATATCCCAATTTAATTAGTGAAGCTTGGTTTTATCTGGCAAGTATAATTAAAGAGATAGAATTACCGATGGATCAAGATTTGTTGATGGAGTTATCAACTCGCAGATTTAAGGTTGATTCGAGAGAACGACGATGCATCGAAGGAAAAGCTGATTACAAAAAAAGAGGTTATCGCTCACCTGATTTAGCAGATGCTTGTATAATTTGTTATTATAATCCGCAAATAATAGAACCAGACATTCATTTTATATAACTTGACAAAAAGTAAGTTAGTGGTAATTTAAAGGAGAGTATGCTTCATAACCTTCGTTGTGAACAGTGCAATGCCTTATTGGCCAAGGAAGACATAGCCCTTGGCGGCATTGAGATTAAGTGTAGCCGATGCAATAAAATGAATTGGTTTGAATACACCGCTAAACTGTTTGAGAGTATGTTCACGGCAACAATTTGACAATTAAATAAGACTAAGGTCCAAGAGAGACCCGTTGAGGCTATTTAAGCCCTTAAAGCGGGCTTTTTGTGTCTTTGCCCGCCTAAAGCGGGCTTTTTTTAGCCCAGAAAGCTAAAATGGAGAAATTATTTACAAGCGCAAAGATTGAAACTATTGAAAACGAAAAGTTATTTGTTGCTTCAGATGACGTGTTTGATCGACAGGGCGATGTTATTGTTCAAGATGGATGGGAACTATCTAACTTCAAGAAAAATCCTGTTATAGAGTGGGCGCATAATCCCTACGAGCCGGCTATCGGGACGGCTGCTGTAGGATTCAAAACGATTAACGGCAAAAAGAAACTAGTCTTTAGTCCGACATTCCATCGCAAATCCGAAATGAGCAGATTGATCTCTGACCTGGTGGAAGAAGGCATTATTAAGGCCTCTTCGGTCGGGTTTAAGCCGATTGAGGTTGAGGAGAATAAATATTTGAAGAATGAACTATTGGAGATTTCTTTTGTGAATGTTCCGGCTAATCAGAACGCTCTGGCTCTAAGCGGAGCTAATCTGGCTATGACCAAAGGATATGCACCCGAACTAATTAAGTCTGTCTTTCCTGATGTTGACTTGAAAGACAAAGCAGTAATTCCCTATAAAAAATATCCTCACGCTCCCGAAGATACGGACTGGGATGGACCAGCCGAGGTTAAGGCCGCTTCGGTTGAAGATCTAAAAAAGATGTGTGCTTGGTTTGATGCTGAGAATGCCGATAGCAAGGGAGCGTATAAACTGCCTCATCACACTGTCGATGGTTATAAGACTGTTCTTGCTGGTTGCCAAGCGGCAATGGGGGCAATGATGGGCGCTCGAGGCGGGGTTGATATTCCCGAAGCCGATAGAAAAGCCGTTTACGATCATTTGGCGCGACATTATTTAGAATTTGAGAAAACTCCTCCAGAGATGAGAACGGGAAAATACATACAAATGAATTGTCAAAATTGTGGCGAATTGTTTGATGACTATCTGGGAAATAATCGAAAATTCTGCAGTCAAAAGTGCGCCAAAGAATCATTATCAATATTTTTGAAATCAAATAGGTTGGGCGAAAGAAATCCCAATTTTAGAGATTACGATGTGTATTGCAAAGTTTGTGGAGAGCCGATAGAGAGAGCAAAAAGAAGCAAATCTATTTATTGTAGCGTTGAGTGTATGGGAATTGATCGAGATAAAGAAAAAAATCCTAACTGGAAAGGTGGAAATAGGACTGATTTTAGGGAACAGGTTTTCGAAAGAGATGATTTTACATGTCAAAAATGTGGCAAAAGAGGTGGGAATTTGAACGCTCACCATATGTTAAGTTTCCAAGATAATCCTGACACAAGATTTATGATTGAGAATGGAATTACATTATGTACTGTCTGTCATTATACATTTCATAATGAATTTGGTTTCGTAAGAAATGATTCAGAACAGTTGAGAAGATTTTTCGAGACAGAAACAAAGGAAAGAAGGGTAGCGATTGAAGACAGTGTCAATAAATTGAATGATACTGTGTCGCTGTTCATTGCAGAGTTGCAAGAAGAAAATAAAGTTAAGAAAGAAATTGCTGAAAAAAATACCGATAGTTTTAAAAATGAAATAAAAAAGCGTTTCGAAGACATAAATATGAATGTCCAAGGCTTACAGGAAGGTATCGCTCCGACAGACAAAGGGCTTGAGCAGCGCCTGTTAGACATTGAATCAAATATTGAACAAATAGCAAGTGGCATTAGAGCCATTGCCTCCCAATCCTCATCAGAGAAAGGGGCACCAGGTCGAGAACCTAATCGTGCGCCAGAGTCAAAATCAGACCAACAGCGGCGGTTAGCATTAAAAGTGATGAATAAAGCATTAGAGGTAATGAATAAAACCTCTAATAAATAGGAGATTAAAATGGCACGCATTAAAGAATTAAGAGAGAAAGTCAAAAAAGACGAGGCTACTCCCGAAGAGGAAGCCGAATTGAAAGAGCTTGAAACTGAGGCTGCCGAAGAGGAGGCTGCCGAAGATGAAAAATCCGTTGAGTCTATGGTGTCTAAGTTTGTTGATCTTTCCAATGCTCGCCTTGAGAAGATGTTTGCTGAAAAGTTTGGCGATAAAGCGATTGACGAGAAGGAAGTATCTAAAGATGCTACCGGATTTAAGGCTGAGTACGAAAAGATGTCCGATGGCCAGAAGATCCACGAGTATTACAAGGCTCTTCTCAACAAGGATACATCTAAAATCAAAGTAATGTCCGAGGGTACGAATGCGGACGGCGGGTTCTTGATTCCAACGATACTTTACAACAGAATCATCCAGGAGCAATTAGATACTCCGACTATTCGTTCCTTCGCTACCGTTATTACCAACTGTCCTAAACAGTTTAACCTTGACCAGTTGGTAGGTCGTCCGAAGTCTTACACTCGTGTCGAGAAAGCCATAAAGCACACTTCAACCGCTACCCTCGCTCAGATTTCTTTGACTCCTTACTCACTCTACTGTCTTGTTCCGATGACAAATGAGTTGATTGAGGATGCTGAGGCGGGTGGTTCGATTACCGCGTTGATGACTAAATTAATGGTTGAGTCAATCAATATGAAGGAAGATCAGTTGTTTGCGACTGGTACTGGTACCTCAGAGCCGTCTGGAATTGACTCTTATAACGCCACAGTGCATCGAACAATCGCTACCCCGGCTAATGTGGTTGCGGCAGATACCTTGATTGCCGCTCAAGACAGGTTGGGTAAATTCTATCGCAGAAACGCCAAGTGGTTTATGAATTCTCAAACTTACACCAAAGTTAAGCAGCTAAAAGATAGTCAAAATCGCTATCTCTTTATCCCAGATCCCACTGGGGATACCGAAGGTACGATTCTCGGTAAGGGAGTACTAACCCAAGATGATCTTCCGTTGACCAGAATATGGTACGGGGATATTAAGGGTTACTACATCGGTGATCGCGGGACATTGAGCGTTAAATACTCTGAAGAGGCGACTCTTGAGGGTATCGGTAACTTGTTCGAACGGAATATGACCGCTATTAGAATCGAGAAGAGAGTGGACGGCGAATTAGCAGATTTGGATTCAATGATTGTAATTACGGGAACTAATTGATACCCGTCACATACAACCCATAAAACGAATCATAATGGTTGTGGAGCAGTTTTTTAAGGCCTGCTCCACGCCTGAAAGGCTATTATGAAAGGATATAAACTTGGTCCACAGTCTGAGGATCACAGAAAAAGATTAGTGAGGCGAATAAGGGAAAATCAAAATTGGGATTGCTTGGCAATCAGAATGCTAAAGGACACAAACCCAACAGAACGTCATTCAAGAAAGGACTTATTCCTTGGAATAAAGGGATTGAATATCAACAGATTAAGGGAGAAAAACACCATCATTGGATGGGTGATGAAGCCGACTATACATCAAAACATCACTGGGTAAGAAATAACTTTAAAAAACCCAGTGAATGCGAAAATTGTGGGACGGATAATATGCTTGGCCGTTATGGTAATTGGCACAATATCAGTGGTGATTATTACAGAATAAGAAACGATTGGACATTTCTTTGTGCCAAGTGTCACCGCAGATTGCATAGGACATTAGTCAAAGGACATTATGCAAAAAATCTACATCCTGGAATATTACAAAGGATACAAAAAAGACCGAGTTTATGCAGTCAATGAAAACGAGGCGCACACCTTGATTGATTCAGGTGTGGCCGAGCTCTATCACGATCAAGATAAAATGATGAGACCGACTAAAAAAAGAATGAGGATTAAATGAGCTTGGTTGCTTACAGTCTGACAACTCGACAGAATTTAAAGGACGTTCTTGGTATTACGGCTAATGACACAACTACTAATAATTTACTCGATAACATTATCAACCGAGCCACCGACATTATCGAGAAGTATTGTAACGGACGGAGATTTGCTTCAACGGCTTACACTAACCAAGAGTACGACGGTACTGGGACTAAATATATTGATTTAAAACATTGGCCGGTAACGGCTCTTACGGCTTATGACCGCAATGACGGTGACTTCTCTACTACCAACTGGAACACATTAAATGTTGAAAATATCAAATTGATAGATGACGGAGACGGACCGGGACAAGTCTTTTACTCGTTTGGTTTTGCCCGGGGGGTTAGGAATTATCGTTTCACATATACTGCCGGTTATTCAACTATACCTAACGATATTGAGGAGGCCTGTCTTCAGCTCGCTTCGTATATCTACAACGATAAAAAAAATAAAGGAATGAAGTCTGAATCGCTGGGCGAGTATTCATATACTAAGGAGTCGTTGGTCGGGAATGTGATTGATAACCTGGGAATCGATCTTATACTTGAGCCTTACAGGGTGCCGAATGTATGAGGTAAAAATATGCCAAAAATAAGATTTAAATATTCAAAAGAAAGTAATGAAAAAAACAGATCGTCCCAATGGAGGAGGCGTCGTGCGTTACTTTCTTGACCGCGTGATTACGCTTCGAAGGTTGAGGGCGATTGACACCAACCGTTCAGTTTATTCTGCTACCGGAACTGGCGCTGGTTACCCATCTAGTATGCAAGAACCCAATCCGGCTAAACAGCAGATGTACGGAGGGCAGATCGGTAATTTATACGAGGTTTATCTTGAGGAAGACTGTCCTGTAGCCGACGGAGACCAAATCAGATATTCTGGTTCGACTTACTCGGTCCAGAATGTCAAGATAATGGATTTTGGAGCGCAGCATTATAAACGGGCAACGGTAGTTAAGCAGGCAAGTTAATGGAACTTTCAATAAAAATTGAGAATTTAAAGGAAGTTCAATCGGCGCTGAAAAAGTCGCCTCAAATAGTTTCGAAGCACATTAACAAGGCGATTAATAGATCAATTATAGACATTAGGGACGCTTCTGTCCGAGAGAGTCCGGTAGATACTGGAAGGTTGCGGGGAAGCCACGAAATGAAGTTTGGTTCATTGCGAGGCGAAGTATATCCGAGTGTTAATTACGCCATCTTCGTGCATCAGGGACATAGACAAGAAGTCGGGAGATTTGTCCCGGCCATCGGAAAAAGATTGGTCAGTCCGTTTGTAAAAGGAAATCCATTTCTTAAAAGAGCTGTGGGACAGGTTGAGAACAAAATAAATAAAAACTTCCAAGAAGGATTAAGCGAATCATTAGAGGAGATTGCAAGGAGTGTATAAATAGAAAAATGACGAACATAAACAATCTAAAATCAGTCATTATGAACCGAATTTCAGCCGAGGTTTCGACTGTTCAAGACGTGTCTGATTACGACAAGATAGTTTTTAGCGGCTTTCCGGCTGTTACCGTTACGACAGCCGATAACGATAATGAATTCTGGTCAACTGGAGAGAATCAGCGAGCTTTCAATTTCGATCTAGATGTCTACATTCAAATTTCGAAGAATACTCAGACACCTGATGATAATGGAATGCAGTCTGCAGAAAGGATAATGGGTAATGTTGTATCAGATATTTTGGACGCTTTTGATTCGTATACTACCTTCGGCGGAGCGGCGGATATGCTAAAAGCTGCACCTTCGGTCTGGGATTATATTCAAACTTCTGAAGGTTGGATGAGACACGCAAAAATTAAATTACAAATAGTTCAATTACACGTTGTGTAAGAAAGGATTGTGATGGGTTACTACGTCGGCCGCAGGGGGGCATTAGGAATAGCTTTGGAATCTACTAGGGGGACAGTTGTCGCTCCCACTTATTGGGTGCCGTACAATTCAGTCTCGTTCGATGATAAGGCTGTGATTGTCGATTCAGAGGGAGCGTTCGGAAATATTGCTGATACTTATGAGAGTTATGTCGTCAAGAAGTTCGCTGAGGGAGAGATCGAATTTGATCTTGATGATAAGGCTATCGGGGTTATTCTTGCGGCCGTAGCTGGGGCAGCCCCGTCTTCGGCTGGTTCGACTAATTACACTCACACTTACACACTTTCGAATACCAATCAGCACAAATCGTTATCAATCTATGTTCAAGATCCCAACCTGTCGAGAATGTACCGATTATCAATGATAGATAAATTCACCATCAAGATAGATCGAGAAGGACTTGTAAAGTGTACTGTTTCGTTTAGGTCGGCTCAAGGACAAGACTGGGCTACTCTTACGCCTGTCTATACAGCCTTGGGAAATAAGTTTATTCACAGACATTTAACATTTAAAATAGCCGCCGATGTATCTTCAATCGCCGCTGCTTCGCCGATCAATCTTGATAGCTTGGAGTTCAATGTTATGAAAGCGATTGAGGACTTCCAAGATTTGGGCACCGTTTCGCCTTCAGACATTCTTAATAAGGCTTTGTCAGTTGAGGGTTCAATCGATCTTGGTTTCAATGATGCGACATATAAAAACTATATGCTTAACGGAACGACAAGGGCGATGGATATTACCCTTACTTACGGGACGAATAACAGTTTGCAGATTCAAATGCCTAAGGTTAGGTTTGCTAATTGGGAACCAAACAAGGCTATAAACGAGATTGCCAGAGAAAAAATAGAGTTTAAGGCGCAATACGATTTAACAAACACGCTGGCTCAGATTTCCACGCTAGTTCTCAAGAACCAAGTGACCAGTTATTAAATAAGTATTAAATAATTTAGGTGAAAATGAAATTAGATATAAAAGCAAAAGTTGATTTATCCCATTACGGAGAACTTTGGAAAGACTGTTATTTAGAATTCAAAATCTTGCCTTATCCCGAAGTCAAAAAGATTTTAGCGAAAAAGAAAGATAATTTAACCGATGAGGAAGGCACCAGGATTTTAGACGAGGGATTTAGTCAGTTGGAAGAATTATTTGTTGATGGATATGTCATTTCTGAAGGCCAGAAGGTTCAAGTCAAAAAAGATGATATTAAAGACTTTCCTTTAGGTCTCCTCTTGCAGTGTTATCAGAAAGTGCAGGGCGAGCCAGACCCAAAATTGTTGAGCGGCTCTACTCCATCATAGTCAATGGCACGCCGCAAAGTTTACCAGATGAATACATCGAGCATATTTACAAAAAAGAGTTTGGGCTTACAACTCACGAATTCTTAAAAGAGCCCGCAGACAGGGTGCGGATATTTATGAAAATAAAAGAGTTCGAATCAAAACGAGATGAAATTGAACAGAAGCGAATGGAACGAGCGGCAAAACGCTAATCCTTTTCTAGAATATAATCAACATAATTAAATTGAGACCCCATTAGTTTCTGAGTAACACTATTTGATTCCTTGATAACCCAACCTTCTTTAAGCAGTTTGTTTAACTTTCTGCGATGTAAAAATTGCCGCAGTGGTTCAGTGGAGACGCGAAAAATCTTTTGTTGCATAATTCCTTTCAAAAAACCGCTCAAATGATAAGGCATTCAAGCGGTCAACGAAATCATAACTTATAGTGATTGCCTTATCAATCAATTTAAATATATCTCTAAAATAATAAAAAGTCAATAGGGAAATAATAAATGGCATCTTTCGATCTAAAAGCAATTATAACCGCCGAAGATAGAGCAAGCGCTACTATCGGCAAAGTTGGAGGCAGTATCACCTCCACAATGGGCGGAATAGGGACATCTATCGCTAAATATGGTGCCCTACTAACTGCTGCAAGCGGCGCAGCAGTTGGCTTTGCTGTCAAAAATGCTGCTGATGTCCAAATGCTAAGACAGAGTTTTGATACTCTTCTGGGCAGCGCCGAAAAAGGAAAAAAGTTATTTAGCGATCTTCAAAAGATGGCTAATATTACACCATTCGAAACTCAAGATTTGGCTCAATCAGCCCAAATGCTTCTATCTTACGGAATTAACATCGAAAAAATATTGCCATCGCTTCAAATGCTGGGAGATGTATCTCTCGGCAACCAAAATAAGTTTAAAATGCTGTCTTTGGCTTTTTCTCAGGTTGCCGCTAATGGAAGATTAATGGGGCAAGATCTTCTTCAGATGACATCTCAGGGGTTCAATCCGTTGCAGATAATATCAGAAAAAACCGGAAAAAGTATGGCTGATCTCAAGAAAAAAATGGAGGATGGTGGCATTACCTTTGAAATGGTCAATGATGCTTTCAAAAGTGCTACCTCGGAGGGTGGTAAATTCTATAAAGGAATGGAAAATGGGTCCAGAACCCTAACCGGCCTATTCAGTACTTTATCTGACAACATAAAAATTACCGCCAGGTCAATGGTCGGCCTAAGCGAAACGGGTGAGATTGTTAAGGGCGGATTGCTGGATAAGGTATCTGCTGGAATGCAGAATATGATAGCCTGGCTTGACGCAAATAAAGCAAAAATATCAGAAGTTGCGACTGCTATCGCAGTCACTCTTGGCAACGCTCTGACTTGGTTGTGGGGGGCGATACAAACAACGATTAACTTCTTAAAAGAACACAAAACCGCCGCTCTCGCTCTCGCTATTGGTATCGGGGTATTTGTTGCTGCTGCCTTAATAGCGGCCGGAGTAATTTTTGTGCTTTCTCACGGTGTTATTTTTGCGGTTGCCGCTATTGCTGCCGCTGTCGGTATGTTGGCCGCTGTTGTAATTATGAACTGGGACAAAATCAAAGAATGGACGGTAAACATATGGACATCAATTCTAACTTTTTTTATTATTATTTGGAATTCGATTTCTAGTTTATTTATTAATTACTTAAACTCTTTTGTTGGTTTCTGGACTAATACTTGGAATTCGGTTTCTGCATTTTTTGTTAATTTGTGGAATGGAGTTCTTGGTTTTATTCGCAGTATAACAGTTGAAAATATCGGTTTTATTATCGGATATATGGCCGGTGCTTTTGTTAATTTTTTCACTGTAACTTTGCCGAACGCTTGGGAATCATTTAAAAATTATTTGAGTTCATTGCCGGAGAGAGTATCTGGCGCACTGATAAACTTTTATAACACTATTGCCGATTGGTTTAATCGATCTAAGGATTCAGCCAAAAATAGTATTGCAGATATGTATAATTCGGTAATTTCTTGGTTTGGCTCATTGCCCGAGAGAATAGCTGGTGCTCTTGTTAGTCTCAAAAATGTCATTTCATCTGGTTTCAAAAGTGCTAAAGACGAGGCGATTAGATGGGTCAGCGACACTATTGATTCGATTGTTGGCTGGTTTAAGGATTTACCCAAAAAGATTTCTGATGCTTATAGCAGTGCCGTTGGAAAAACCGGAGGAATAATCAGTAAGTTTTTGGGCGGAGTCTCAAAGGGATTCAATATCGCGGTCGAACAAAGAGCTTTAGGCGGTTATCTTGCCGGCGGACAACCTTCAATCGTCGGCGAACGTGGCCCAGAGCTTTTCGTCCCCTCCTCTTCCGGCCGGATAATTCCCAACAGTCAAACATCAAACGCTTTCACAATAAATTTCTACGGCAATATTAACAACACCGACAACAGAAGTCTTGACGACATTGGCAAGAGACTCAGCCGGAGCCTTCAGTTAGCTTCGCAAGGAATATAAATGTCCTTAAAAATAAATACATTAGATATAACTTCGGGTAATTACGCTTTAAACGAGCTAAGGTTTGACGATTCTCCGCCGATTCAGTTTTCCGAACTTCCTTTTGCTTCGGATGACGGAGCTAAATTTATTTCGTCCAGATATACGCCCAAGAGTATTTCTTTGCGGGGTCGTATATCGGGAACTTCACAGGCAAATCTTGAAACTAATATAGATACTTTCAAAGAAACATTATTAAAAGATACGAACATAAATTTAAATTCATCATACGCCGGAGGGTTCAGGCAGTGGGTTGGCAATGTGTCTCAACTCTCGATTACCAGAGATAATTTCAATGTTACCTATGCTTTGTATGATATAGCTTTTCAAGCCTCCGATCCGTTCGGCTATGATGTCTCTAGCATAGATGCAGATCCGGCTTATGCCGAGTTATATTCATTCGATAATTTCGGCGGGAATCAATTGACTCATACTTTTACCTGTGAGGGAACAGCTCCGCCATTAGTAAGGTGGAGATATCTTCTTGACACAATATCCGGGCAAATTGAGAAACTGGTTTTTAAGTCTAAAACGACTGGCATGCAAATGGAACTCAATAACGCATTCAGCGTTGGAGATGAAGTTGTTATTAACCCAGATGATAAAACCGTTACCTTGAACGCCTTTGATATAGATTACGAGGGAGTTTTTCCCGAATTTAAAATTGGAGGCAATGAATTTCAGTGGAACATTTACGGAAATCAAAGTTTTGGTTATCAATCAATAATAGAGGATCAATCTCAGACAACGGCTATATCAAGAATGTATATTTTAAGTCCTTATGGTTGGGGGCAAACATTTACGGCCGGAGTGACAAAAACACTTCGAAAAATATCCCTTGATATGTCTGGCCTTTCACCATTCACCGCCAAAGATGTTGTGATGAAACTTTGGTCGACTTCGGGCGCATTACCTGATACATTATTAGAAACATCGACTGTTCATCTTGATAGTTTGCCCATTTCTAGTTGGATTAATTTTAGTTTTAATACTTCGCAAACATCCGGGTTAGTATATGCGTTCACAATTGAACCATCTTGGTCTACTTTAGATACTTTAATTTGGGAAGATAACCACAACAATCTGTATTCTGGCGGGCAAATGATATCGAAGACTAGATCTGGAATTTGGTATCCTCAATCTGGTTTTGACTTAACGTTTAAAACTTATTACGAAACTGTTGCTGGCGGAGTATTTGAACATTCTTCAGATATAAAACTCGATTACAAGAAGAGGTACCTGTGAAAGGCAAGAAATATATTTACAAAATTTACAATGAAGACGGAGTTTATTTAACCACGTGGAAAGATGTTTCTCCCCCGTCATTTAGCTACAAGATAAATTCAGGCTTATCCGAACTAATAGTTAAATTAGCCAGACAGTTCTTTAATTTCGGCGAAGGCGGCGATGTCAAAATTGGCAACGAACTTAAATTATATGTTTCGGATGCCGAGACTCCGACCAGTGTTCAAATATATGACGGAGAACTGTCAAAATATCATCTTGTGATGGGAGAGACAGAGGAAGTTGAAGTTACATTCATCGGATATGCCAATCAGTTGGCCAAAAGGATTGTGGTTGATGGTTCAGGCAATACTACTATTTCGTATTCGACCGAAGACCCATCTGATGTGATTAAAGACGTTATCGACAAAGTCGGTGATAAAGTGGTTTACACCGTTAGTTCAATTGATGATACTGGAAATTCGGTCTCTTATGATCTTATACAAAATACTGCTCTTGAAGCTATTCAGAGGATGATTGAAGTTTCTCCGGTGAATTGGTACTGGTATGTCGATAAAACCAATACTCTGCAGGTTCACGAGTATAACACCGATAACATTACCAAATTATACATCGGCAAACACATAAATAAACTGGAAATGACGAAGTCGGGCGAAAAACTGGTTAATAGATATTATTTTTTGGGCGGCGGATCGCCTCAACTCTATAAGAAATATGAAAAAACAACCTCTCAAACTGAATACGGCGTTAAGGATATCAGAGAACAAGACGAAAGAATTACAATTGCCGCCACCGCTCAAAATAGAGCCGATAATTACTTAACTGAAAGCGATCACCCCTTAATGGAGGTTACTTGCATGGTTATTGATTCTAATGTCGACCCAAAAAATGGAGTTGATATTGAAAATCTTGAACCAGGGCAGTCTATTCAGATAATACATCCCTACGTGGCAAACACAACAACGAAGTGGGATAAGGCAACTTGGGATTTAGACGTCTGGGATTATGACATTAAAACCGCTTTAGGTCAACCGCTGAGAATCGAGCAGATTGATTACTTTGGAACTGGAGCGGTGCTTCATCTGTCAAAAATTCTTGATACCCAGGCTAAAGTAATTCATAAAAATACTATTCAATTAGAAACATTTAGAGGTAAAGACGCGCCTAGCGCGCCAAGTTAGGAGTTAATGTGGCCGTTACAAATACATTCACAGCTGGAACGACAATTAGATCAGCGGATGTTAATACTAATTTCAGCGAATTAGATACTAGGATAACAGTTGCTGATAATTTTTTAGACGATGGTTGGGTTGACCCCTCCGAAACTTGGACGTACGCTTCAGCCACCACAATCACAGTTCCGACAGGAGCGGCTTCTAAGTACGCAGTCGGCGACAAAATCAAACTGACCCAAACGACTGTTAAGTATTTCTACGTTACAGCAGTAGCAGATACACTTCTTACCGTCACCGCCGGCACGGATTACACTGTAGCCAATGCTGCTATTACTTCTCCTTACTATTCTAAAGTAGAGAGCCCTGTTGGACATCCGATTTGGTTTGCAGATACTCCAACTGTCAGCGGATTAACATCTCCAAACTACTCCGTCCAACAAGGAAGACTCGCAATTAGGGGCAGATTTGTCACCTACCGCTATTATGTAGCCCTTGGTACTTGGGCTGGACAATCTGGAGCGATAACAATTAACGCTCCACTTAATTGTTCAGCCAGTGTGCCTGAACCGGTGGGTATAGGGTCGTATTATCGTGATGTCGGTTCCGGCGAAGATGGCGCCGTTGTGATTTATATGAATTTGGGAACGAACGATATTATACTGCTTAACAGCACGGCGGCTGGTCCTATTAACTGGGAAGCCAGTACCGCTTCGACTGCATTTAGGGGAGAAATTTCTTACGAACTTTAATCCCTCCAAAAGAGCCTCCTGATTAACTTCGGGAGACTCATTGTGGGGAGAGAGTAAATTAAGGAGATGAATGAACATATATGACTTTTTTAGAAAAACAGAGGCCCAAGAGAAGCTGATTAATAACTACATCGAAATAAAAATTAAACCGATTGAGCAGAAACTCAAGCGTGAGTTTAGGCGCGAACTGAAAAAAAAGGACGAGGAAATCAAAGCTCTTTCCGTCCCGAAAGAGAAACTGATTGATAACTCTGACGATGTGGAAGATATACGATGGAAAACTCTCTCATTTGGCGGATTGACTGAGGTCAAATCTATTAGCTTGCTTGAGGAATACGTCTCTTGGACTTACGCTAACGTTACGGCTATTGCCGAAGCTATTTCGAGCGTGAAATTTGAACTTTATAAATATAACGCCGAACTGGATGAAACCGAAGAAGTCAAAGAACACCCTATTCTAGAGATATTGAATCGGCCAAATAAATATATGACTCGGAGAGAATTTATCAAGTTACTCTACTCTTATTACCTCTTAACTGGTGAGGCTCCAATTAGAATTAGGAAACCAGCTGGCAATCTTCCAAACAATATTAAAAGTTTGCCCTATGAATTATGGCCGGTTGACCCGACTAACTTAATTGTCAAAGTCGGTAAGACAGCGGACTATTTTGAGCTGATTACCGGCTACACCCTAACCGATTTTTCGACCGGTAAACTGAATAAAACTGAACTCAAACCGGAAGAAATTATCCCAATTAAAAATATAAATCCCAAGAATAAATGGCGAGGTCTGGGTGTGGTTGAGGCGGCTCAAGGTTCTATTGACACCCTTCATTATTCAGAAGCCTATAACCTCAACTTCTTCAAGAATTCAGCCGTGCCGTTTACCGTTTTATACACCGATCAGAAATTAAACGCTCAGATTATTGATCGCCTAAAAAACAACTGGACGTCAAATTATCAGGGGGTCAAAAACGCTTTCAAAACTGCTGTACTTGAGGCTGGACTCAAAGTCGAAAAACTGCAAACCTCGGCCAAAGATATGGAATTCTTAGAGCAGCAAAGGTTCTTACGAGACAAGTTAATGGCAATGTTCAAAACAACCAAGATTGCTCTAGGAATTGTCGAGGATGTGAATTATGCCTCAGCGGTCGCTTCTGAATATGTTTTTATGAAAAATTGTATTAAACCTAAAATGTCTCAACTTATAGACTCATTTAACGAGTTCTTGCTTCCGTTGTTTGATCCTAGTGGAGAGTATTTTCTGGACTTCGAAGACCCTATACCTCAAGACAGAGAGAAAACTATCTTAGAATACACCTCAGGGGTAAACAAATGGCTTACGGTTAACGAGATTCGAGACAAAGAGGGACTACCATCACTTGATGGCGGAGACGAGATTTATCAGCCGATTACTTTGCAACCTATCGGGACATCTTTGCCTGCTCCGGTGAATGAGCCGGCGAATGAGCCACTAAGCGAGCCGAATGCGGCTGGAAACCAGAATGAACCCAAATTCTATCGAGTTTTGAGACTAGAAGGCAAAAGGAAACCACGCAAAGACTTATCGGAGCAGATCACCGCACTTAAAAATAGAAATATTAGATTAAAACTACTCAAAGAGGAATTTAAAAAAGAAATTACCAAATTCGTTAAAGAAAAATTAGTTCCAAAACCAATCCCGCACACGCAAAAATATAAAGATATGCGGACCAAGAGAGATATTGATTTGTTTGTGAAATCAATCACAGGAAATTCTGACAGGTTCGAGGGTAAGATGAACCGCAAAATGGCAGCTGAATACTATAACCCTCAAATGAACGAGATACTTTTGAAGCTTAACAAAGGGACAAAGTTCTTTTTGAAGCGATCAAAAAATATTGAAAAACAGATCGGTGATGAGTTTATGTTCGATCAGAAAAAATCTGTTAAAACTGGTATAAACCTGATGACTCCTCTCTTGCAAGAAATTTTACTTGAGCAGGGACGAGAGGCGATGTTGACCGTCTCGCAGACTGTCGCTTATTCCTTGCTCGAAGAAGCTAGAAAATACCTTAATCAAATGCCGCCTAAACTAGCCAAGACAATTACAGAGACTGCTTATACTAGAGTAAGATCAAGTTTAGCCGAAGGAATTAAAGCCGGGGAAAGCATAGATCAGCTTAAGACGCGAGTTGTTAGTGAGTATCAAGCATTGGAAGTTTATCAAGCCGAAGCCATTGCAAGAACCGAAGTAACAAGAGCGACTAACTTTGCTTCCTTAGACGCTTATAAGCAATCTGGTGTGGTTGAGGGTAAGCAATGGATTGTTACGAACGACGATAGACTCTGTGAATACTGCGAAGCCATGGAGACAACTTATAGCGCCAAGATTGGGCTTGACGAGCCGTTTTTCAGGCTTGGAGACACTGTTACCGGAATAGACGGCAATGTTATGACTGTTGATTATACCGATGTTGATGCTCCACCATTGCATGTAAATTGTCGTTGTGTCTTGGTTTCAGTCGAAAAACTAGTTTCAAAAGACTTGGAAATCGAAACTGAAAAAATCCTAGACGAAATCGAAAGGGGGTTGGATGGATGACACAACAGCAAAAATAGAACGGATCAAAAAAAAGATCGCTGAAAGAAAAAAACGTAATGATGATGTTTTGGTAGAATTACAAAATATTAATAAAAATCTTAGAGATTTAATCGAATTATTCGAAAAGGAGTAGAAATGGCTGAAAGTTTACAATCATTTTTCAACGGGAATCGGGCGGGAGAGTTCTCCCACGATTACCAAAGTGATGCAAATACGATCCACCAGTTCGTTAGAGCAGCGGGGTTCGCCAAGTTAATTCACACCGATCTGTCGGTGGATACCAGTGCTTATGCTTCGGGGGATTTATTGGGGGCGAAATTGACGCTGTCTAGCGCTATCAGGACTTCGGGCGGGACAGGCATAATTGAGTCCATTGTTTTAACGGACTTAGCGAAACAGAATGCTCAAATTGACGTTGTCTTCTTTGATTCCAATCCCTCGGCAACAACGTTTACCGACAACGCTGCTTTAGATATTGCCGATGCTGACCTGGAGAAAATTATCGGCCACGTTACCATTTACGCTTCTGACTACATCTCATTTAGCGATAACGCAGTGGCAACTGTTAGAAATCTAGGCTTGGCTTTCCAGGCTTCAGGTAGTGACGATATTTACGCCTGTTTGGTTGTCAGAGGGACACCGACTTATGCCGCTGACGACTTAGCATTAAGGGTAACAATTCTACAGGATTAATATGCCAAATTTAATTACTCGTAAAGTACGAAAAGCGGAGCCAAGATTGCCTAGTGATATAACACCGTCTGCGATCAAACTCTGGCTTGATGCCTCCCGCAACGTCCTCGCTGACGGGGCGGCTGATTTTTCGAGTGCGAATAAAGAACTGGTGACAATTTCGTCAGCTGGTTTGACTCTCCGAATGGGCGATATTGATTTTGAGATCGGCGGCTGG
>ERZ1292632.891-Hain-H43-01um-R2-891-length-32079-cov-7_pt1 | contig 32079 bp, 50 predicted proteins | sample MGYA00564407_ERZ1292632 | MGnify/ENA primary metagenome ERZ1292632 (study PRJEB36523, sample SAMEA6512637) | groundwater metagenome | collected 2019-01-08 | study: AquaDiva: Metagenomics assemblies of 32 groundwater samples | reverse complement strand
ACTCTGGCTTCCTGCTAACAAAGTAGTCTTAATAGCAGATGTTAAGAAGATGATTGGAGAGTGGTTAGGTATTGATAGGGGAGAATTTAAGATAACTATTAATAATAATATTGTCGGATTCAAAAAATTAATCAAAAAACTAAACTCACTTAAAAAATGACAAGAGAGATTAAATTCAGGGGTTGGAAAAATAATAACTACATAGATAAAACACCTAATCATTTGATTATCAAAGAATTTAAATATAAGTACACAAATTAAATTTAACATGGACATAGATAAAATAAAAAAAGAAGAGGTAATTAAACAAGTACAAAAACTTACAGTTGAAGAGAAGGAGGAGGTAAAGCTACAATTACAAAAAATAAACTACAAAGAGGAGATAATTAATTTTTTTGAAAAACTTAATTTAACAGTTGATAAAGAGGAGAGGACAGGACTTATAACCTCTCATCAAAATATTATACAACATATGGATAAAGGAGAAGAAGACGAAATGTTGACTATTATAGCAGATAAGGAAAGTGAAGAATATTGGCAAGAAGGGTTGTTTGTACAAGATGATTTTGAAGGACTTGATGTTAAACAACTACAAGAGGAGATAAGGCAATATAGGCAGAGGAAAGCTAAGGAGGAAGGAGAGGAGTTAGAAAGGCGTAGAATAGAAAAAATACAAATAGAAGAGGAGACACTTGATAAGGCTACTAAAGAATCTAAAGCAAGTAGGCTATTATCAGTAAAAGATGACTGGATGGCATTGTTTAAAAAAGTAAGCTATGAGAATGAAGTTGCCGGTGAAATCCTATTCCATGTTTTTGTTGGACAGATGTTAAAACACATTAACATATATGACAAAAGGGGAAAAACAGTTTTAATGAAGGTTGACTTTTTTTGGATACAAAATAGTAGTAGCGGAAAAGGTGAGGGCATAGATAACTTCCTAAAGCCAATAATAAATAATTTTGAATATGATGTAACAGATGAGGAGACAAAACAAACACTAACTTTAAAATTAAAATACAGCACATTTAGGGGACAGAGCACACTAGCGGGAATACTTAATAGGTATAAAAAAGCTGTAACAGGAAAGAATTATACAAATGAAATAATTGTGGGGCCAATACAAAAAAGTGACTTTTGGATATGGACAGAAGCAAACGACTTGCTTACGCCAAATCAGTACAATAAAAGTTTAATTGATGCAATATTAGACTTGATGGAAGGTAAAGAATATGAGGCTTTTTTAGAAAAGTACAACAAGCCAATATTAACAAAAAGTACAGGCAGTCTAGTAGCAACATCACGTCCCGTAGAAAATATTGATATATTTTTTATTAGGAGTGGATTAGCTAACAGGTGTTTGACATTTATGAGGAGTTTAGGTGTTAAGAAGATGGAAGAGATGATTGAAAAAGGAGCAGTACAGAGTTTTGGCAAGTTAGAAGATAGTACAAATTTTGATATTGAAATAAAACAATTAACCAAAAAACTAAAAGAGATAGTTATTTGGAGTATGGAATACAAATACAAGCCCTATCCCCAAACAGACAGCGATATACTTAATAGTCTAGTAAACACAAAACTAAAGGAAATAATGGAGGATATTAAAAGAGATGTTAAGGTTAAGCAATATAGAGATGTGTTGATTGAGTATGTAGGAAGAATGAAAAACAAGGCTATTGCGTTAAGTTACCATAATGCTATTATAAGGAGACAGCCGGTAGATATACAAGATATAGTAGGAGCATTTGAACTGTTAAAATTGTGCTATAATAATTACAAGTTTTGGCTATTTGAGAATATGATGTTGAGGAAGGAGGTGACAGAGAAGGAATATAAGTTGTATTTTTTAATAAAGAAAATGTTAAATGAAAGCATTAATAATGAAATAAAGGTTATTGATGTTAAGAAAGCTATTGAAAATAGAAAAGACTTAAATTTAAGTGGACACTATATTTATTCAAAAATAAGAGAGGTTGTTGAAACTTATAATAATGAATTTGAAAAATTAAATAAAAACATAATAAAGTTAAAAACAGACGAAGGTGAGGAAAATGACATTACAAGTTGAAGAAGATTTGTGCTTTGATGTGGTTGTGTATGATACATACCAGGTATTTATACCAAAACATATAAGAGATAAAATGGAAATAAAGCCAGAGATGAAATTAAAGCTGGCTGTTGTAAGTGTAATTAAGGAGACTAGGAAAGAGATATCTCCTAAAATAAAAAACATAACTGAGGTGGAGAAAAAATGAATACATTAAACGAGGTTAAACAGAAGGTATGTGAAAAGACAGGCATGAAAGAGGAAGATGTACAAGAATTAATAGACGGTATTGTTAAGGAGACAAAAGAGACTTTTAGTACACTTGGAAAAGAAGAATTGGAGAGCAGGTGTGTTAAGGCAACGACGGCATTTTTTAGGAGGTTTATGTCTCAGCCAAGTGATTTAATAGAAGCTGTTATACTATTAGATGGCGGGGTTCAAGTGAGGAATAGAAGCAGAATAGGACAGATTGAGAAGAAAGCTAAAGAAGATATCATGGCTAAGGAGCAGATGTTGAGAAGTGGAGAAATAATAGAGGTAGGAGGAAAATTTATACCGTGTGACATGAAGCCTACATTTCCTAGTGGAGACCCCAACCCAAATTTTAAAAAGCCTCTAGTCGAGAGCAAATTTAGAATACTTGACGGCAGGTTTGTTGACAAAGATAAGACTATAAAAAACTTCCAGTTGAGTTTAAATGAGAATGATGTGAATAAAACATTTCCTTCCCGCACGCCTATTAAAATGTACACAACAAGGGGCCAGAATGTGATGGATGACGGCACTATACGCTTATATTTAAAAACAGGGACAAAGCCTATGGCAGGTGAGAAGGTGTGGGATGTTGACAAGGAGGTACAAGAAATGTTTAATGACAGAATATTGCCTATAAAGAAGTTTGATGAAGCTATTAGTGTATTACAAACTGCAGGAAATACAGAAGTAAACAGGTTTATGGTTAAGGGGGAGGTTGTGGAGCTTAACCTAGAGAGGGCTAAACCTTTTATAAGGCTACAAGATGAAGGGGGCATAGACGAAACACCCTTGACATTGTTTGTAAAAATTCCAAACAACTTGTTGCAAGATGCAAATACTGTTGCGCCGTGGAGTTTGGCTACTGTTATAGGACAGATATGGAAGATGCCAGGAAGAGACGGCGGAGAGGCATTAAGAGGCATTACGGCAATGGCTATTTGGAGTGATGAAAAGGCAGTAGTGGCAAAGGAGATTGGAGAGAAGAATATTATCCCACAGGAGGGAGATGATTTAAAAGAAGAAGATTTTGGCTGAGGTGAATTAAAATGGTTTGGGGAGAAAAAACAACAGGACAAAGTTTAATGAGTAATACAACACATATACCTACTGTTATAAACACAGATGATATGAGTTGGATGAATGACAACACAGAGAGTATATTGATATTTGGTCCACCAAAACACGGCAAGACTTATGGCTACATGAGTTATATAAATAATATTGTAGAGAAGGGAGGACATGTGTACATAGTAAGCACAGAAGGAGGCGTGCCAAGGACACTGCAAAGGTATTATAGGGATATTGGCAAACAGGCAGAGGAAACATTAAAAGACAAAGTGACTTTTAGGAGAGTGTATAATGTTGACGAGGCTAGGGCATTTTGGCTGGAGATTAAAGATGGTGTGAAGAAGGAGGACTTGTTTATTGTTGACTTGTTGAGTAGCTTTTATGAATGGCTACAGGCAGATTTTGTTGATTATATTAGCAGGGGGAATATAACAAGCTATATAATGAACGCAATGCAAGACCCTAAAAAGTTTGGGCTGATGGAAGGGAGCAAGTGGAATTACATTAAAGCGGCACATAGGTTTGTTGAAGATATTATTGCACGTAAAAGATGTAACGTGATATGTGTAGCAACAGAGAAGGACACGGAAGGAGAGAAGGCTATTGGAGGAAGCAAAGTTGAAGGCAAGTTGAGGAAAATCTATTTAACTGACATGAGTGTCCGTGCAGGCGGTCCGAAGGACTTGCCGACATTGTTTGATACATTGGTTAGGATAGCAATGGTGGGAGAAGGAGAATTTGCTTGTTTAGTAGTAGGAGACAGGGGCAACAAGCCAACAGGCCAGGCAGTAGTGTTTGGCAATGATTTAAAACAATATATAGATAAGTTCAGAGGTGAACAAAAATGATTGAAATAGACAGCAAGATATTTGAGGAATTTGTAAATAAACTTACATTGAATGGTTTGATTGGAACAGCTATTATAGAGACAGATAAAAATAGTATGTTTAGCAGAGTGACAACTAGGGATAATATACTATTCAGTAAGGTTGTTGTCCCAAAAAAAGTTTTCAATACTTTCGAAGAAGGGCTTAAGATAAGCTTAGGAGAAGTTGAGAATTTTAGTGATGTGGAGTTGTTGAGAAAGGTTTTGAAAAATTACAGTGGCAAACTGAAGATGGCTATTGAGGACGGCATGTTGAGGCTGGAGTGTGGAGATGATAGTGCTGATATACCAATGACAGCAGATGAGTTTGTCACTAATCATGTAGAGAAAGAGCCAAATTTTAAGTTTGATAATGGCTTTGAACTAGACAACCAAATGTTAAAAAAGGTTGTAAATAATATAAGTACACTTACAACAAAAGATGATACACCAAGTGTATTGTTAGAGGTTAAGGAAGGCATGTGCTATTGTATTGTTACAAGAGACGATAATAAGTTAATGAACAAAATTAAAGTTGAGTACAAAGATGGGTACTTCCAACTTAATGGTCGGTATTTTACACAGATTACAAGTGCTATTGGTGAGAAGATAAACATTAGCTTTGAGCCTGACTTGCCGGTAAAGATTACAGAGAAGGGGGAGAAATTAAATGTTATGTACATTGTCGCCCCAATAGTGAAGGAGATGGAAGAAGAAAAGAAAAAATAGGTGATTAAAATAACTACATTATTAGCGGAAAAATACCGCCCCAAAACATTTGAGGAGATTATTGGGTTGGAGGACGAGGTTAAGAAATATACGGAGCAGGATATAATTCCTCCTTTATTGTTTACAGGACCTCCTGGCACAGGCAAAACAACAACTGCCTTGGTAATAGCCAAAATTACACAATGTGATTTTATGAAATTGAATGCTAGTGATGAGACGGGAATTGATACTATAAGGAATAAGATAAGCAAGTTTGCAATGTGTTTGAGTATAAATAAAAAACGCATTATACTATTAGATGAGGCAGATGGACTTACTCCTCAAGCTCAACAAAATTTAAGAGGGGTAATTGATAAGTACCAAACTAATTGTACGTTTATTTTAACAGCTAATTTTGACTGGAAAATAATTGATGCTTTAAAGAGCAGGTGTGTTAATATTAAGTTTACAAACCCTAGTGAAGAGAAGATAGTAGGAAGATTAAAGTACATAACAGAGAAGGAGAAGATAGAGGTTGAAGGAGATGTTTTAGATAGAATAGTAGCATTAACATACCCTGACATAAGGAATGCTATTATACAAGTTGAAAGAATTGCATTAAGGAATAATAATAAAATATTATTAAAATCCTTAGATGACAGTACATTAACAATATCAGTTCTAATAGAGTTGCTTAAACAGAAAAAATTAACAGAGGCAACACAATTATTAGAAAATAAGTACAGTGATGTAGAGAAGTTTATAGCTGACTTGGCTGATGAGTTTTTTTATGGAGAGTATACAGATGAGGTTAAGAAAAAGGTTGTTGTGGATATTATGAGAAGGGCTTATGTGGAGATATGTAGGGTAAAAAACTATAAACCCATAATACGTCCAATGCTATATGAGATAATGCAGGTGATTTGATGATACCAAAATATTGTTGCCAAAAATGTGGAGAAAATATAGGGTATGTTGGCAGATTTTTTTATATTATTTTTGGCACTTATTGGCATAGGTGTAATTTTAAAAAATGATAGACAGCTTTCAAGAATTTAAAGATAACACGATTGGATATTTATTTAAAGATATAAGTATATTTAAACAAAACGAAGACAATGATGCATGGCTGATAAACACATGGGTAGGAAATGAAGGGAGCAATAGGCAGTTGGCTTTTGATTGTGAAGAATTACTACTAGCAGGAGGGAGAGATAAGTTTGTTTTACAATGCTTATATTTGGGTGTAAACAAAAACAAAACATTTATACCTTTTCCAAGTTATATAAAAAACAAAAAAGATGATGATACTTGGCTATGGCTAAAAGGCATATTAGCACAATACTATAAAATAAGTATGAGAGAAATGATGTTGTACTGGGACGAGCTTTTGTATCCTAGACTAAAAAATGAGAAATTTAAAATTACAATGGCAACAAGGCTAGGACTGCCAAACCCATTAAGGAAAAGGTTAGGATTAAAAACAATAAGTTTTAGCAAAAAAACAAAGATAATCAAAGGAGTATTTGATTATTAAGGAGGAAAAAATGGATGGAGATAAAAGGTTTAAAAGAAAAACAATACCGGTTGAAGTTGGAGAGAAACTAAACTTGAAAATAGAAAATATTGGAGACAAGGGAGATGGCATAGCAAAGGTTGATGGTTTTGTTGTTATTATAGCAAAGCCAGTTGATGTAGGCATTACGTATCCTATAACAATTAGTAGAGTATTGCAAAGGGTTGCATTTGGTGAAGTTGATGAACCAAAAATGTTAGATGATGGTGAGGAGGAAGATGAAGATAACGAAAAGATTTAGTTGGATAATGGGGCATAGACTTACATTTCATATTGGTGGCTGTCAAAATTTACATGGACATAATTATGAAATGAAAGTTAGTGTTGAAACAAAAAAATTAGAAGACAATATGGTTGTAGATTTTAATGATATAAAAATGATATTTAAACATAATGTACATGATATTTTTGACCATTGCTTTGTTGTTTATAAAGATGATGATATAATGACTAGTTTTTTTAAATTACAAAGAAATTTAAAACATGTAATAGTTCCTTTTGAAACTACTGCAGAAAATTTAGCAAAATATTTTTTTGATATTTTTGCTAAAGAAATAAGCGATATAACAGATAATAGATGTAAGGTAACAAGAGTTAAGGTCTATGAAACACCAACAAGTGAGGCAGTCTATTATGGAGAACAATAAACTTAATGTTTCAGAAATGTTTTACAGCATACAAGGGGAAGGAAAAACTATGGGCATTCCTTCAGTATTTTTAAGGCTACAAGCCTGCAACCTGCTATGTAATTGGAAAAAGGATGGAATTGACCACTATTGTGATACGGTGGAGGTTTGGAAAAAAGGCAAACCAATAAGCTTTGAAGATATTATACATGGATGGAATATGGAAGGATGGTTAGAAAAGCTATTAATTAAAGGTGCACATTTAATTATAACAGGGGGAGAGCCGATGTTGCAACAAAAAGCTATTGCTAAATTTTGTGAAGATTTGAGGAATTTAACAAAAAATAAAATATTTATTGAAATAGAAACAAATGGTACAATAAAACCTTCAATAGAATTAGAATATCAAATTGATTTGTTTAATACTTCACCAAAATTAAGCAATAGCACAATGCAATTAAATAAAAGATATAAGGAGGAAGTATTGCAATGGCATGTTAGGAATAATGAAAATAAAGGCAAAACTATTGATGGTAGAACAAGTGAAAGTATTTTTAAATTTGTTGTAAATAATATTATTGATTTGAATGAAATAGAAAATGATTTTGTTAATAAATTTAATATCTCTCCAAATAGAGTTTGGTTGATGCCTGAAGGTGCAAATAGAGAAGAGTTGAATGAGAAGAGGCAGATGGTAGCTGAGATGTGCAAACAGAATGGCTATAATTTTAGTGATAGGCTACAGGTTGTTATTTGGGATAGAGTGACGGGAGTTTAGAATGGATAAACAAAAATATTTTAATGTTGATTGGTTAAAATACCAAAGTTTAGTTGATAGTTTAGTTAAACAAATTAAGGAATATAAATTAAATGATATTCCGATTCCTTTCTCAGGTCTAATGGCCATTAAGCGTGGAGGTTTAGTATTGGGTGTAAGCTTATCTCATGTTTTGCAACTGCCATTTTATATTTATAATAAAGATTTAGAATTTGATAAAACTAAAATTTGGCTATTGTGTGATGACATAGATGATACAGGGGCTACATTGTTAAGTGCAATGAATAATGTTGGCATAGGAAATAGCTATGTAGCTGTGTTATTTGCTAAAAAACACAGCAGATTGAGGGCAGACTTTTATGGACAAATTGTAGAAGATGATGTTTGGGTTGTATTTCCTTGGGAGACTGAGAAAAGTACAAAGGTGGAGGTAATAGATGGTATTAATCAAAAATAAAGCAGAATATTGTAAAGGAAGGAGAAAAGCTATCAAAAAGGAATATAAGTTTCCAAAAGTTATTTGTTTTGAGAATGATACAAATTATCATGGAATAGTTCTTGTTAAAGATATTGATTTTTCTACTAGATGTCAACATCATTTAGTTTCCATCAAAGGAAAATGTCATATTGGATATATTCCAGAAAAAAAACTTATTGGATTGAGCCAAGTTGCTAGAGTTGTAGAATGGTTCTGCAACCCAACAACTGCAATCACCCAAGAGGTTACTAATCAAAAAATTATTGATTTTATACAAAACAAAAGTAAGGCTTTAGGAATAATGGTTGTTATGGAAGCTTTCCATGATTGCATGAATAGTAGGGGGATAAAACAACGCAATGCTTATACAATTACAAGTGAAGTTCGCGGATTATTTAAAGATGATGTTGCTGTTAAAGATGAATTTTTTAAATTGATGAAATTATGAGGTTGATTGGAAAATGAAAAAAACAACATACATAAAGGTAACAGATAGATTTGAAGACTTCCATAGGTACATTGATGCACCTGAAGAAGTAAATTTTTTAAAAAACTTACATAGGCATTTATTCCACGTTACTGTAAAATTACAAGTAGAAAAAATAGATAGAGAGGTAGAATTTTTTATATTTAAAAAAGATTTAGCTATTTATATCTCTTGGCTAAGAACTGATTTGATGATAGGAGGAAATAAGATGAGCTGTGAGATGATGGCAGATTACTTAGCTAAGAAAATTATGTCTAAATATAAATATAGAGATGTGGAAGTGGAAGTGAGTGAAGACGGAGAGAACAGCGGAATAGTTGAGTATAGGCAGTGAACCTACACCAAAATCTGGCCAAAAGTATTTATACTCACTCCACTTTATTATAATAAACAGGAACAGGTGATAAACAATGGAAGAAGAAAAAGTACAAGAAGGCACTCCAGGGAAAGTGTATGTTGCAGGCAAAAAAATGTTGACTGTAGCAGAGTGGAGTAAAGACAGATTGAATGCAGAGGTTGAGGCTTTAGAAGATATGGCAAAGAAAGCTGAGACTGAGGAAGCTAAGACAAAACTTGTTGACCTTATTGAAAGGTTAAAACAAAGAAAAACAAACGTGGAGGAGATTGAAATGGCAAAAACAAAAAACAAAACAACAAATGGTGCTAAGGCTACTACACCTAAAAAAACAGTAGTTAAGAAAGAAGGACCAAGCAGAGCTGATGTGATTGAAGAGGCTTTGTTGAAGGGATTAGGCAGTGATGAGAAGGTAGTGGACTATGTAGCTAAGAAACTGCCCCAAGACGATGTGAAGAAAATTAAGGCACAGCTTGGAGCTGTGTTAAGAGATGTTGAGAAACACTTGGGTAGATGGAAAGGCTACAGATTTGTTAAGGGAGAGTACAAAATAACTAAGGATTAATTCCTTAGTTTTTTTCTTTTTTTAAAATGACACAAGCTAAAATGTGGTATGGAATTGAGCAAGAAGGTTATAGAAAAGGAATGAGGACGCTTTTTATTGCTTCTCCTAAAGTAACAGTAAAACAAATCCTTGATAATATTAAAAAATATGATATTGAGCAATTGTATTTTGGAGCAGGAGGTTGTACAAAATTTGATGCGGCTGTTATTGGCTATTTTTTGAATTATGATTTTAAAAAAGATATAGAGATTACTGTTGAAATAGCATGGTTTAGTCAACCTTCAAAAATAATTTTAGATAAATGTAATATTATTCTAACCCAAAAAAATCCTACAATAGATTTATTAAAGCCGTTTGATTCAATTAAGATTGAATCAGATAATGAACTTATAATATTAAGAATACTAAATGGCAAAGTACTTTTAAAAGATAATTTTTTAAGAAAAAATAATAGATACAAAGATGACAAGGTGATATTATGAATTGTCTAAAATGTTCAAAAAAAATTATAGGTGGCAATAGGAGATTTTGTTCAAGAGAATGTTATATAGCATATGGTGGAATTTTTCTAGAGATAAAAAGATTTTTCATGAATTTAATTTTACAAATAGAAATGGCTCAAATGATTTGATTTTGATAAAAAGAAATATAATAAAAAAATATTTTAAAAAAAGGAATGGTGTTAAACTATGACAATTTGGTTGGTTGAACTAGAATCAATTCCTACAAGATATGGTTTACAATGGAGTAAATGGTTTTCTTTAGAATTGCAGAAAATAAAAATCATCTACAAAGTTATCACTGCCCCAACCCTAATAAATGAAATTAAAGTTGGAAGTGTTCTTGATGCTAATGGAACATGTTATTACAAGGCCATTCAATTAGCTACAATAGCACAACAATTTCATAATGGAAATATTAAAGACGGAGATGTGTTTTTGCTAATGGATGGTTGGTATCCAGGAATTGAGATGATTAAATATATGGCAGACTTAAACAATATCAAAGTAAAAGTTTATGCCATATTCCATGCAGGGACTTATGATGAAAATGATTTTACTGTTAGGGCAGGAATGGACTGGGCTAAACAATTGGAGGAACATTGGTTTTATGAATTTTATGATGGAATATTTGTTGCTACCAATTATCATAAAAAATTGATTATAGAGAATAGGATATGTAAGGCAGAGAAGATACATGTTACTGGCTTGCCAATGTATCCAAATGATTGGCAAACAGAAAAAAGACAAAAGATGATGGTACATAAAGAAGATATTGTTGTATTTCCTCATAGAACTGATATTGAAAAATCTCCTAATAGTTTTAAGGCATTGGAAAGAGAGATTAAAATTAAATATCCGAACTATCAGTTTAGATTACCCATAGATGAGAAATTAAGCAAAGAGGAGTATTATGATTTATTGGCCAGGAGCAAGTTTATTTTTAGTGATAGTTTACAGGAGACATGGGGTATTGGCACATTGGAAGCTGTTAGTTTAGGCTGTGTACCCTTATTGCCAAATAGGTTGAGTTATACAGAGATATATCCAAAAGAATTTTTGTTTGATAGTTTAGTAGAGGCAACATTAAAATTAGAAGATTGGATTAAGGAAGATAAAAATAATAGTATGTTTTTATTTAATCTATCTAAACAAGTAATCACTATACCTTATCAATATGAGAGAGCTATTAGTAATATGGTTAAGATTATACAAAAAGAGGCAAAGTGAACAAAGATTTATTGTGTATTATATGTAAAAAACCTGTTAAATGGAAAGGACTTTGTAAAGAACATTATTATGATGAATATAATATTAAAAATAAAGAAAAGATTAAAATTGTAAATAAAAAATATAGAGAAAGATATCACTTTTTTGGTCCAATATCTAAAGAAGAATGGATTTTAAAGAAAAAACAAACAAAAGTATTAGAAAAAGAAACAACTAAAAAATATAATCTTATAAACTGTAATAAACTTAGAATTTTACAAACAAATTGGAAAAAGAAAAATTGGACAAAAATTAAATTAAAACATAAAGAAAAATTAAAAAACAATGTACAATATATGATATCACACAAAATGAGAACAAAACTTGGTAGTTATTTTTATAATTGTAAAATAAATAAATGGAATACTACATCAAAAATATTAGGTTGTGATTTTAAATTTTTTCAAAAATATATTGAAAAAAAATTTAAACCTAATATGAATTGGCAAAATTGGACATTCTATGGTTGGCATTTAGACCATATAAAACCAATTTCTAGTTTTGATTTAACTAAAAAAACTGAACAAAAAAAATGTTTTCATTACACAAATTTACAACCACTTTGGTGGGAAGATAATTTAAAGAAAAATAATAGGTATATATAATGAATAAAATAATGTATGTACCTGCAATAGGAGAACAATTTAATTCCGTTTGGAATAGAGGTTTAAGTTATAATAATTTTGATTTAAAATTTTTTACAAAAAATAGCCATTTCCAACATGAATCAGCATTACAGTCAGTCTATTATATTTTAAATGGTGTTGCAAAAAATAAATCATCTTATAAAGAAATGATAGGATATCCTAAAGATAAAATATTATTCACAGATAGTGCAGGATTTCAAATTGCAACATTTAAAAAACAAGGAAAACCATGTAATATTAGTCCTCTTGATAGTTTAAGATTACAAGAAAAAAATGCAGATATTGCATTCAATTTAGATGTTCCTCCAACTTTAGGTGAAAGTGTTACATTAAACGAATTTAATTTAGCACTATCACAAAGTGTTGATAATTTTAATTTATTTGAAAAAAATAGGCAAAATTATCAAATGAAATTATTAAATGTTATTCATGGAGAGACAATTGAATTTCTTGACCTTTGGTATAATAAAGTTAAACATTTTAATTTTGACGGTTGGGCTATAGGAGTCAAACCACCTTTTGACCCAATGTTACAAGCATTAGGTTTTATGTATTTATTAGAAAAAGGAGAAGTGGATAAAAATAGTTGTTATAATATACACTTTTTTGGAACAAGTGGTAAAAATGTTGTACCAACTATTGCTTATGCATCACAAAAAGTAAATAAAAAAATAATGATTAGTTATGATAGCAGTAGCTACAATATTGGAAGTATTTATCGTACTTACTATATGCCCCTTGATGTAGGTGATAGTTTAAGTTTTGGTGAAAAATTTAAAATAAAAAATCCTAATATAACAACGTTGCCGTGCGAATGTCCTGTATGTAAACAAATTAATAAAATTGAGGACTTAAACACAAAGGACATTTATGCTGGCACATTAATCTCCCTTCATAACATGTACCAGTATATTTATTACAATAATATTATTAATAGTTTAATAAGTACACAAGATAAGTTTACAGCTTATTTGGAAGCGATGAAGATAAACAAATCAACACTAACAAGTTTTGAGTTTATTGATTATGCTATAGAAAATAATGTAGAGAAAGCGTTTAGGAAATACAAAACACATTTTCAACAACAGGTTGAACAAAAGAAAAAACAAACAAACGTTTGGGGATTTTAAGATGACAAATAGTAGATACCATTGGTGTCCTAGTGGTTGTGGCAAAAAGGTTACACATATTGCTCGAGATAAATATAGTTGTGCTAAATGTGGAAAAGAATTTACAAAAGAAGAACTAGATGAATGGAAATTAGGATGATAAACATTGTGCAGGTAGAAGGAGATACTGTAGATATTTTAAGTAGAGATAAGGATAATAAACGCACAATACAAACAATCAAAACTGAACCATATTTTTTTGCACCTTCTAAAACAGGAGAGTATAAAAGTTTTTGGGGCTACAATTTAAAAAAAATAACAACTAACGCCAGTCATGAAGTAGAAAAGGAAAGGGAGAAATATAAGGACACACATGAAAGTGATATTAGATTTGTTAATAGAGTACTGATTGATATGTTTGACAAGCTAGAAAGAGTGCCTTTAAGGGTGCATTATTATGATATGGAGAACAACATGAGCTTGGCTGTACTTACTGCCCCCCAGCCAATTATTTGTAAGTGTGTTTATGATACGTTTTTAAAATGTTATAACACTTTTGTTTGGAGAGGAGATTTAACAATAGGTAAAGAAGATTGGAGTACAGACAAATACAAACATAATGTTTGGTTTTTTAACAAAGAGGAAGACATGATAAAAACGTGGATTAAATTTGTGTGTACGACAGACCCAGATGTGTTTGTAGGGCATAATTTATTAGGATTTGATTTTATTTATATTATTAATAGGTGTAGGGTTTTAGGAATTGATATAAACAAAATTAGCTACAAAAATAAAAATATAAGCTATAAAATAAGGGAACCTTGGAATGATGTTGATATTCCAGGACGATATGTTTTTGATACGTTAAGGGCTTATAAAGAAAGCAAGTTTAAGGAATTAGATAGTAACAGTTTAAACAACATAGCAAAAGAAGTATTGAAAGATGAAAAGGTTCCTGTTGAAGATTTTACAAATACATGGAATACTGACATTAAAAAACTAATTGAAAGATGTAGGAAGGATGTGGAGTTATGCATGAGGATAGATGAGGAAGTAGGGCTACTAGATTATTATGATACAATGAGGACAGAGGTTGGCTGTAGATGGGAAGAATTATGGAGGACTACCTTTTTCCATGATATCACTTTTTTACGTGAGGCGAAATTGCGCGGAGAGAAACTTCCCCGTAAGCCAACACATAAAACGAAGGAAATTATGAGAGGAGGATATGTATATGAACCTACCCCTGGTGTACATAAAAACGTTATTGTATTAGATTTAAAAAGCCTTTACCCCTATATAATAAAAACTTTTAACATCTCACCTGAGACATTATCTCCTAATGGAGAATTATCAATAAAAACTGAATGGGGAACTTATAGGTATAGTTTAGAGAAGAAAGGAATTTGTGTTGATGTTGTTAATAAGCTTTTAAATAAGAGAGTATATTATAAAAAGAAGATGAAAGAATATAAACAAGATAGCAAATACTATAAAATATATTGGTGGAAACAAGAAGCTGTTAAACGTTTAGCTAATAAGGTTTTTGGCTATTTAGGAAATGAACATGCTAGGCTTTTTAAGATTGAATGTGCTAGGAGCATTACAACAATAGGACAGGAAATAAATAAATTTACCATTCAAAAAGTTAAAGATTTATATCCTGAATTAAAAGTTCTTTATACTGATACTGATAGTATTTTTATTATGTGTCCACAGGCATATAATAAAGATGAATGTGAACATTTAGGTATAGAAATTACACAAATATTATCTAAGTGCTACCAACAATTTGTTGATGAACATTTTAAATCAACAAAAATACAGCCACCTAAAAGTTTGTTTGAAATTGAATATGAATTTTATTGTAGTGAGATTTTTTTTAGGGTAAGTAGAGGAGAAGAAGCAGCTAAAAAAAGGTATGTCGCAAATAAATGGAGTAGGGATAAGGAAGGAGAATGGGAATACAAGTATGAGGTTAAAGGATTTGAGACTATAAGGAGTGATAGTACTTTTGTAGAAAGGGAGGTTTTTGATTTAATTTATAAAGAATTATTGGCAGGAAAATATAAGGATAGAATAAAGGAGATAGTACAGGAAGCAAAAAAGATGATGAGAAATGGGTTGTATAAACTTGAGGAGATAGCAATTAGAAGAGGGGTAACATTAGGAGACAAAAAAGATGTTTATGTTTATGCTGCTGATTATGGCATAGCTTATTTAAAATGTAATTTTATTGACGGCAAGCTAAAAATGCTTTATGTAGATTATGTTCCTGGTGGGTTGCCAATGCCTCCTAAAGGAACTGTCGGATTTGAGAGGGAAGAGCAGTTGTTAGCAATAGCTCCGAAAGAAGAATGGCTAAAGGCTATTAATTGGGGCAAGATGGAGGATAGGATTTTTATAACTAAACTAGCATTGATAGAGAAATCTATGGGATGGGACAGTGAAAGCAAAAAAGGCAAACAACAAAAACTTTGGTAATACAAAAATTATATAAACAAGTTAATTTATAAATAGAGTATGGACGAAAAAGAAGGTGAACTTGTATTTAATGAAGATACACATACCTATTATTATAATGGAAAATTATTGGAGAGTGCAACAGGATTTTTAAAACGCTTCCAAAAAACATTTGACAAAAAAAGATGGTCAATACACACAGCACGAGTTGAAGGAAGGCCAGTTAAAGATGTGTTGAATGATTGGCAGAAGAAAAGCATTATGAGCAATGAGTTTGGAACTAGGGTGCATACGTTTGCAGAGAGATATGCCAAAATTAAAATTGGAACAGAGAAGATAGATTATGTTGCTGCAGATTTTAAGGAGGAACAGTTTAAAAAGAGCATTATTAAGTTTTGGTCAAACCATCCTGAACTTCAGCCTGTGGAGATTGAAAAAAGGGTATGTGTGCCTAAATGGATGATAGCTGGCACAGTTGATTTGATAGTAAAAAGTGACGATGGAAATTATTATATTGTTGACTGGAAGTCAAATGAGAAGATAACAACATTTAGCTTATATGATGAAAAACTGCTTCCTCCACTAGAACATTTAGATGACTGCCACTTAAACAAGTATGCTTTGCAAATCAGCCTTTATAGGTATATGCTAGAGGTAAGATATAGGTATAGGTTTGACAAAAATTTCATGATACATTTAAGAGAAGATGGATATGAGGAGTATAATGTACCCTATTTTAAAAAAGAAATTGAAGATTTGATTAAAATACGAGAAGGTGAATTAAATCTTTAACACATTTCCCCGAGAACTAGCTTTTCCAGAGAGAAAAGGTCCTTATAGGATGGTTTATAATATAGAGCAGTTTAATGAATGTATTAATAAGTTGAACGGCAAAAAGAATTTATACACATCTGTTTATGCCTTCTCAAGATTGAAACAAAACGAGTACCAACAAATGTGCCCAGATTATGGAAGTGCTATTATTGATAAATTATTTTTTGATTTTGACAGTGAAAAGGCATTAGATAATGTAAAAAAATTGCATATATACTGCCTTTCTAAAAACATAATGCACACCATCATCTTCAGTGGAGGAGGGTTCCACCTATATATATTTTGTGAGGAATCACCATTAATGTTCCCCTATGATACTGTTGATAATGGACAAAGACATTTTGCAAAGGAAGTTAGTTTAACAATAGGAGAACCACAAACACACGATTTGGACGAGGCTATTGTTGGAGATTTAGCTAGAATTACTAGAGTGCCGTTTACATATAACCTAAAAAGGAAAAGATGGTGCTTGCCAGTAACACATAATGATTTGATAGAGAAGACTTATGATGATTTTAAAAAAATAGCAGAGGATGATAAAAATACAACACTTACATCTCCAAAAACATACGGTAAAATAAAAGTAAACCTAAAAGCCTTTGACTATCAATCTCCTAAACGTTTGGAGGTACTAGAAGATGATATACCACTTTTAGGAAACATAACACATATCAATGATGAAAAGTTTTGGCCATGTGTGGAGAATATGATTGTAAAAAGGAGTGGATGTTTTCCGTGGTATTGGGGAACAATTTGGCTGAAGGAGAAGGGGTACACTAAACAAGAAGCAGATGACGTGATGAAGAAGTATTTAAGCAAGTATAAACGGACTGATGGATTTGGCAGTGATTATGAACATTATAAAAAAAGTGACAGACACTTGGATACAGTTTATAATGATAAAACAGGAAAACATTGGTTTCCTTCCGCTAAACATCTGTTTAAAAAAGGCATCTGTCCTGGCAAGTGTCCTCATTATAGGACTGGAAACTGTTTGTATTTTAATGGTGTGAAGGAGGAATATAAAAGTGAGCAACCGAAGTAAAGGAATGCAATATGAAAGAGAATATGAAAATATTTTGCAGTTATTAGGATATCAAACACAAAGGGTAAAAGGCAGTACAAGATGGAATAAAAATGTAGACTTTTTTGGAGTGTGGGATATAATAGCTTTCAATAAACATGGGTGGCTATTAGTGCAAGTAAAATCACAATTTTTAAATGAAACTGAGAACATGCTTAAAGAATGGTTTGAAAAACAACAACCACCTAGAACAGAAGCTGTACTTGTGATAAGAAAAAAAGGCAAGCCTAAAAAATTTAGATGGGATTATGTAAACATAGGTGATACTAGATGATAACAAAAACTTGGCAAGATGAAGCTATGTTAGCTTGGAAGACAAAGAAAGATTATAATGGAACTATAAAGGCTCCTACTGGAACAGGCAAAAGTTATTTAGCTATTCTAGGGTATAGAATATTAAAACTACCAATGGTCGTTATTGTCCCTCTAATAAATTTAAAACAACAATGGGAAAAGGACTTAATTTTAAATAATGTGATAGCAGATGTTGTTGTAATTAACACTGCTAGGAAGAACCCAGAATTTTTAAAAAATTATAATTTCATTGTACTTGATGAGATACATCATTATGCAAGTGAAGAGAGTAGAGTGATATTTGACTATATGGCACATGCAAAAGTTATGGGGTTGAGTGCAACTCCTGAAAGGCAAGATGGTGAACATGCTATATTTGAAAGTGTAGCCCCAATAGTTTATGATTACCATTTTTTACACGCACTAAAAAACAAAGATATCTCAAAGTTTAAGTTAATTAATATTCCAGTAGAGTTAGCAAACAGAGATAGGCTTAATAGATTAACGGAGGCAATAAACAGAGATTTGAAATTATTTAATTTTGATTTGATACAGGTACATGAGGCTTTGAGTTTTGGCACATGGCAAGCAAAAAGGACAGCTGGAGATTTAATGAGAAGAATACAGGATAGGAAAAAGATGTTGATTGATTGTGACGAGAAGAATAATATGGCTGTTGAGATAGTATTTAGACATGAGAAGGAGAAGGTGATGATTTTTACGGAGATAATAAATAGTGCTGTAACGATTTTTAAATTATTAACATTAAGAAATTATAATGGTAGATTATGTATCTACCACAGTGGTATGAAGAAAAAGGACAGAGAGGCACAATTACAACATTTTAAAGAGGCTGAAAGTGGTGTATTAATAAGTGCTAAGGCACTTGATGAAGGGGTAAACATACCTTCTGCTAATGTGGGTATAATTGTTGGCGGAAGCAGTGTGAAGAGGCAGTTTATACAAAGGCTTGGAAGGCTATTAAGACAACAAGAAGGCAAAGAGGCTGTACTATATCAACTATTTGTACCTCAAAGTAAAGACGAGGAGTGGATGAATAAACGCAGTACTGTAATAAGGCAGTACTTGGACACTATACAATAGCCTTAATACTTATTAGTTTCTTTTATTAATAAAATAAACATAGTTTTTGGTATTTTGATAATTTAAAAAACAAAAAGTTTATATACTAGTATTGATACTACATATACAGTGGGTGGAAACACACCACACAAAGGCGATAAACACAAAAAGGTGACCAAAAATGAGTAGTATAGTGATTGAGATAACAGAGAGCATAGATTTAGTGGAAGTACTAAATCTAGGAGAGGCACTTTTGAAGGTGTTAAACAAAAGTGAGTTTAAACACATTGTTAGGGAGGTGAAGTTAGAATGACAATCTGTAAGAATTGCGGACATGAAATAAGAAAAGCAACCTCAACTGAAATTAGAGCATTAAGAAATTTTTCGGATAATCCTATTCAATCTCAAAATTATATACATATTGCAAAAGGTTTGATTAGTTGCACAAATCCAGAACCAAAAGAGGATAATCAAAATCATCAAAAAGATGAGATAGTAATAAAACAGGAGGTGGCGTAAAAATGCCAGCAACATTACATACCCTACCAGTTAGGGGAGGATATAATGTACTGAGGTTTGACAACCTTAGCGCAATGCAAAGAGGGCTTATGCAGTTAGACACTGCCACAAGTAAACCTGTCTTCGTAGAAGGACAACAAGACAAAGGGTACCAGGCTGTTTGGAATGCAGATAAAAACAAGAGGTGCATGATAACAAGCAGTAAGTACACACTGGTACAGCATAGGGAGGTCTTTGACAGCTTCCTAGAGAGCATGAAGGAATTAGGTTTAAATGCCTCAGGAACAGTTTGGAACAACGGCAACAGAGTAATAGCGGAGGTTCAGTTTAAAGGGAAGGGCATTGAAGACCCAAGTGCAGGACACATCAGAGGAGATGATGTGAAGAACGGGAAGACAATACAATATGGTGTGCTGTTGAGGAATAGTTATGACAAGAGCATGGCTATTGTAGGCAACTTTTATGCAGGCAGGTTAGCATGCTTAAACGGCATGATAATTGGCAGGCATATACTAGCGATACACTACAAACACATGGGAAGGATTAACATAATAGAGAGGATGAAGAACTTCCTAACTAAGGTGTTGGACAGTGAAGAGAAACTGCAAAAACTGGTAAGTGATGCCATAGCACAAACAATGGAGTGGCAGATAGCTTATAAAGTGTTGGAAAAGCTGTTTGACCAGCCAAGACACAGGGAAGAGATACTAAAACGTTTGGGTATCTCAATGATAACAGTTGAGGATAAGAAGACGAAGAAGAAAACTGTATCATACGTTTGGGACGTGCCCAAAGAGGAAACAAAGAAGGTAAGTAGGTGGCAGTTGTATAACGCCGTTACGAACTACTTAACACACGGAGAAAGGATGACTCCACATGTACAGGAGATATTACATGCGAGGGGAAATAAATTACTAGAGCCGACAACGGCACTGGTAAAGATGATAGAGGTGCCTCAGTAGAGGCACTTTATTTTTTATAATAGAGGTACTAAACATGCCAATCTGTACTTATTGTGAACAGTTAATAACTGAAACACAAATACAAAAAAGAGAAGCACAAAGACTATTAGGAGTTTGGTCCCATAAAGGCTGTGATGAACAGGCTTGGGAGAACATTGATAAACATATTAAAAAAGGAAAGAATATAGACCCTGGTGAGATATAATGAGAAGAGGAGATTGTGCATCAGTAGCAGGTAATATGGTAATTGATGGTAATGGACAGTTTATATTATGTCATGCACTGGTGGCAGGGCAACAACAATTAGAAGGACAAAGAATATTCCATAGTTGGGCACAGATGCAAGATGTTGTTTTTGATTATAGTAATGGAAAAAAAATAATAATGAGAAAAGAAAAATATTATGAGATAGCTAAAATAAAGGAGGAAGATATTAAAAAATATAATGTTGATGAGGTTAGAAAGTTATTATTAAAACATAGGCATTGGGGTCCTTGGGATAAAGAACTAGAGAAATATCATAAAGAGGAATTAAAACATGCTAACAAAATGTAAACGTTGTGGAGGACGATTGAAAGCAGAGAAATCACAACGATTAGGATATGGTAAAATATGCTATGGAAAGATGAAAAAAGAAAAAATAGACCAAACGGAGGTGTTTGAAAATGGATAAAGAAGTTTTAAAAATTAAAACAGAAGACAACATTGAACAGTTAAGGGTAAGTGAAACTAATTGTATCATTTTACTTAATGATATAAGGCAACTAGAGGAGAAGAACACAGAGATTGAACTAGATGTTTTAAGAGAGATTACTGAAGACAGTACTTATACGAACCAAACAAAAAGAGACGTGGCTAAGGCACAAAGGCTAAGGAATGACTTGCAGTACTTGGATAACAAAACAAAGATACAAAATAAACAATATGAACTGGAGAAAGAACAGGTACAAGTAAGTTATTTAAAGAGAATAATACAGTTAAATACTGCATATTTACAGCATGTATGACGAAAGGCTAGTAGGAGAATGTTCCAGTGTTTATCGCCTGAAACTATTTCTTCTAGACCGTCAATACAATGAAACTTGAATATTGGGAATGTGCCATTTGCTTGTATGTAGATGTCGTAGAAAGATTTGTCCCCAAAACAGAGAAAGGCAAAAGTCTCCCATTAAAATGGTGTCCTGAATGTTTATCAACACAACTTAGATTTAAGGAAGTTGTTGTTTTATGGGAAGGAGAATTTCCTCCTACAGAACAACAGATGAGACAATTATTTATAGAAGCTCAACAGGTAAAAGAAAATATGAGGCAAAAGAAATAACTATTTCTTCGGTGCCTCAGATACTTTTATCTCAGCCAATTTTCTCTCCTTCCACTTGTCCAATGGCACCTGTACAGCTATTCTATGTCCTCGCTGTTTGCATATAAACAATTCTGTAACACTTATTTGAACAGGCATTATCATTCCATCAATATTCCTATTGACCGTATCTTCCGTCTCTCCTAACTTGTTAAACCTTTCCATGATGGCATATTTGTCCAAGTCGCCAAAATCAATCTTCAGCCTCTTATCCTCAATGTCCACGCTTCCTTCTGTTCTTTCAATCTCCTTCTGTATTGCCTGAAACTTATCTAAAAAATCTATCCTAGCACAGGCCCTGTCAAAGGGCTTATGGGCATGTGTGTATTTTTGTTCAAACCTATGAAGCTCATCAAAAAATAAGTCATCATAAGTTTTTGTTCCTACTCTAATAAATCCAGGCTCACCTTCTTTTAATTTTCTCTCAAAATCTCCGATTCTATCTACCATCTTCTTTTACCTCCGATTGTTTTTTTATTTTATAACTTTTATTATAAATTACTCTTTCCAATTCTACAATGGCCATTGAATTATTGTACATCTTTGCCATCAAGTCACTCCTAATTCCCTTTAACTCTTTTTTTCTTAATTTTGTTTTCAAGTCCAAAAGTTCATTAACAGTAAAATCAATCTCTTTCACCTGTATCCCTAAATCATGTTGGTCTTCTTTCAAATTACCTAGTTGTTTTGTTAAAACAGCAATCTCCTGTTCACCTAATAATTGGATTTCAACTTCTTCATTATTGTTTTGTTCCATTCTTCCTCCACTTTATTATTTTCAACTGGCGGTTTATAGCATACCATTCTAACTGAATTAGTTGGGCTGTTAAATAATTGATTGAAGATAAAGTGTATCAATTCATAAACATATTCTAGTTTAATGTTATGTAATGTGAAAGAACGTGATGTATTGCCGTCTTTGATTTGTATTTGTACTTTATTATCCCATTTCTTTTTATATGGCTGTTCTGTAATTATTGATGGTTCCATGTTAAATATATTAATATATTTTTTATATAAAATATATCAATATATTTATTAACTTATATTTAAATGTTTTTTTTGAATTATATAATAATAATGTAAAACCAAAACATTTATATATTAGTATTGACAAAATATATTTTTATGGTTGGTCAAAAAGGAATGGTATGTATAGCAAAAGTCAGACCTCCTTCTTTCAAATATAAAATAAGACAACTTACAACAAACAATGCAACTGGTGATTCTTTTGGGATTACAGTACCTGCAAAAATTGCAGTTACTTTTACTGGTGTGCTATTCCAATTACAAGTATTAGAAGACAGAATTGTGTTTGTTAGTGGGGCAATAAAAAAGAGGGAAGTATATGGACAAAATCAAAATATTAGCACTATCTGATTCGCCTCTGCTTAATACCGGCTTCAGCACGGTAACAATGAATATATTAAATAGATTGAGTGATATTGGTTATGATTGTACACTATTAGGACAAGCTATACCTCATTCTCAAAAATTAGTATTATCTAATCCAAACACAATTTTAAAATCTTGGGGAGTACAACAACATAACTTAAAACTTCCTGAGCTTGTCCCTTCTGTTTACCTCAGTGACGGCACAACATTTAAATTTAATCTAATAGGTCAAGGCTTAGAGCCTTACTGTAAAGATATAGTTGAACCTTATATACGTATGTTACAGCCAAATATCTTCTTTACGCTTTTAGATACTTTTATGGTTTACCCATGGTTTTTAGATACAAATTTTACTCCTGCAAAAACAATATTCTACTATCCCTCAGATGGAGACCCTTTCCTTCCAGGAGGTCATAATGCCTGTGAAAATATTTTAAAAAGAATGTCAAAGTCTGTTGCAATGAGCAAATATGGACAAAAGCAAGTGAAGGAAGTTTATGGATTAGATACAGATTATATTCCACATGCATATGACAATACAATATTCTACCCCTTAACAGAAGAGGAAAAAAAAATCAATAAGGCAAGATGGGGAATATTAAACAGATTTGTTGTAGGGTGTGTGGCTAGAAATCAGCCACGAAAAATGATGGATAGAACTGTTAAAGCATTTGCACACTTTGCAAAAGATAAAGATGATGTTGTGTTAATATTACATTTAGACCCTATGGACAGAGCAGCAGCTTTTGATATAAATAAATTAATACAAACATTAAAAATTGAAAATAAAGTGATTTATACTGGTGTCCAATATTTTAGCGGGTTTACGTATGAACAGATGAGAGAGATTTATAATTTGTTTGATGTGTTTTTATTATTAACCAGTGGAGAAGGTTTTGGCATACCCCTTATAGAGGCAATGGCATGTGAAATCCCTGTTATTTGTACTGATTATACAACAAGTAAAGAGTTGATAATTGATGATGGTCAAAGTGGAGAATTGGTTAAACTTTCAGGAACACATAGCTATTTAGAACCAATTTATACAACAATTACAGGGAGCTGGAATGTTGAGAGAGGTTTAGCAGACATTATTGACGGTGCAAACATGTTAAATAAACTTTATTATGACAGGGAATTATGTAAAACATACGGGAAGACTGGCAGAAGAAAGGCATTGCATTATTATACTTGGGATGTTGTGATGCCCCAATGGGATAAATTATTTAAGGAGTTGTTAAATGAATGAGCCATTTAACAGGAACATTAGAAGGATTTAGATATTATTTCCAACATATAGATTTAAAAGATAAATTAATACTTGATGTAGGTTGTAAAGATAGTATTGCAGGAGTGTATTTTAAAAATTTAGGATTAAATTGGACTGGCATAGATAAAACCCCTGTACAACCACAGGGTGAAGTAATAACAATGGATATGACAGATTTGAAGTTTGATGCTAAGATATTTGATATTGTTTTTGTATGTCACAGCTTAGAACATTGTGAAAATCCAATACAGGCTATTAAGGAATTTAGAAGAGTTATGAAAGATGATGGCTATTTGTTTATCTCTCTGCCATGTTATTGTAAACACCACATACTAGAAAGTGATGAAGACCATATTTTTTGTTTTACAGATTGGCAGATAATAAGGCTATTAAATTATTGCAACTTTGAAAAAATATTGGTAACACAAAGTGAAGATGGTTATTCACAACACGGACTATATAATTTATTTGTAACTGCTAGAAAAAATGGAAAAGCCTAGTTGGATTAAGGACAAGAAATTAGCAGATGACTTTGAGGTAATTAGGAATAGTGACTGGAATGGGTATAGGGATTTTGTTATGGATAAAGGCTGTTATTTATTAGTTAAGGTTTACCAAGATACACATGAAATTGGAGTAGCTGTTTGCAATTACGAACATGTTATATTAAAAGAATTTAGAGGAAGAATAGCACAGGAGGTTTATGATACTCTATTAAAATATGACAGAGATAATAATAAAAACTGGATTACCAGATTTGAACATGCAGCTTATTTAGGCAAAGAATTAAAAAAAGCTGAGATTGCTATGGCTTTGAGTTTGGAGTATGTACAAGAATGAGAGTATTAATAGTTGGTGATGAAGGATTTATCGGAAGTAGAATTAAACAAGTTTTACAAGATAAAGGAATATTAATAGCAGGATTTGATAAGGAAAAAGGACAAGATTTAAGGGATTGGGATTTAGTAAAAAACACAATATCCTCATTTGAACCAGATTATGTTGTCCATTGTGCTGCTAATTTAAATAATGATACTTTTAGTTGTATGAGCAATAACATTATTGGAAGTACACATTTATTTGAAGCTTGTAGCAGGTTTGGTGTTAAAAAATTAATTAACTTTTCATCTGCGGCTGTTTATGGCAATAGTGTTTTACCTGTCCATGAATTGTCTCACAGAAGGCCAATTAATATTTATGGCTGGAGCAAACTATGTGTTGAGAATTTGCTATACCAATATTTAGGAAAATTAAATTTTGTTAATCTCCGATTATCAAATGTTTATGGCATTGGTGGAAAAGGCATAATAAATAAGGCGATAGTGTGTGGTAAACATAATAAAATATTAACACTATATAACAATGGGCAAAGTATAAGGGATTTTATTTTTGTTGAAGATATCATTAAGATAGTGATGATGAGTATAAATGATTTTGAAGGCAAAAATTTGGTGGGTACTTTTAATCTATCAACAGGGAAGGAGACAGCTATAATTGATTTGATTAATGAAGCTAATAAAATATTTAGATTTAATGTGGAGACAGAGTTGGGACAAACATTGCCAGAGATAGAATATAGTTGTTTAAATAATAGTAAAATTTTAAAAGCAACTGATATGGAATTTACAAATTTGAAAGAGGGATTAGAATTATTAAAAAAACAATCTATCTAGTGAACCCAGAAGATAGTTGGGCAGACCATAAAGGTGACCGTCCTTCACTAGGATTAGCTATGTTATCAGCATATTTAAAGCAACATGGACACAATACAAAAATTATTGATTTAAATCACGAAAACATAACAATAAAGGAGATTGTACAAAACAAGCCAGATTTTATTTGTGTAACAATAGCTACTCCAAACTATAATAGGGCTATTGAGATAGTAAATAAATTTAAAGAATTAAAAACAAAATATCCTAGAATATTGAGGAAGATGAAGTTTATTGCAGGCGGAAACCATGTAGCTTCATATCCAAATGAACCAAGTACATTGGCTACATATGATTTCGTAGTCGCTGGACAAAGGGATGGGGAGCAGGCATTATTGGATATTATTGAAGGGAGAATAAAAGAACAGATTGTACAATCATCTTTCATGAATAATCTAGATGATTTGCCTTTTCCAGATTATGAAGGATTGAAAATGGAGAGATATAATATGTTGGTTGATGGAGTAAAAGCTATTACAATGTCTACTTCACGCGGATGCATATATGATTGTTTTTATTGTGGAAGTAGTACAATAAAAAAAGTAAGAGGTCATTCTCCAGAGTATGTTGTTAAGCATATGAAATTGCTTTATGATAAGTATAATATAAGAGGATTTTATTTTGTTGATGATATTTTTACATACAATTTTCCTAGAGTAATTAATATATGTAGGTTGATTAAGGAAACGTTTACTTTGAATGATATTGTTATTCGTGTTACAACCCGTTCAAACTTGCTTACTCAAGAGCTTTGTTATATAATGAAAGATGCAGGAATTGATATTATAAGTATTGGATTGGAGAGTGGAAGTGATAAAGTATTAAAGGCAATGCAAAAAGTGGAGACGGTTGAGGTACAGAGAAGAGGAGTTGAGTATTGTTATAATGCAGGAATAAAGGTTAAAGGCTTTTTTATTATAGGAAATCCTTCTGAGACATGGGAAGATGTTATGATGACAATTAATTTTGCTAAAGACCTAGTTCAAAAAGGCATGTTACATTATGCAGACTGTTATATTCTTAATCCTGTTCCGGCAAGTCAGTTTTGGCAAAATCCAGAGAAATTTGGCATAGAAGCTATTAAGCCTAAAAATAGTAATTGGAATGACCATTATCAAATTGGAAAAGGACAAAATATTAAAGTTAATATCAAACACCCTTATTTAACAGAGGAACAACTTAAAGAAGGAATAAGGCTGTTTTTTGAGGAGACAAAAATAAAGGGGTTGACTTACTAATGAAATCAATATTCCACTTTGATACGTGCAGAGAACCATTAATAGAGAGAATAGAAAAAACAGGAAAAGATAGTTTTACATGTAGTATCTGTGGAAAGGGAGCAAGTATTATGCACTCAGATAGTTTAAATGAAGAAGATAAGAAGATTTTTGAGGAGTTGAATAATAATGAAAATAATAGTTAGTTATTTAATGGGAAATTGTGAAAATTATATAGATTTGTCTTTAGAATCTATTTATGAATATGTTGATACAATAATTATAGTCTATGATACTACATCAAAAGATTCTACAAAACAAAAACTTGATTTATGGAAACAAAAATTAAAAGATAAAATTATAATTTTAGAAAGAGAATTTGAACATTCACAAAACATTAAAAATTCTAATAGTAATGCACGCAATTTTTATCTTGACTATTTAAAGAAAAATCATAATGGTGATTTAGTATTGATTTTAGATGCTGATGAAATTGTAGATGAAAGATTTAAAAATTTTATAGATTCAGAAGAAATAAAAAAAATACAACAAAATCATATACTTTCAATTCATATGAGGCATTTAATTCATAATTTATCACAAGAAGATTATACCAGAGATATTCATTTTGTACATAATCGCATGTTTATAATAAATGAAGATTTAAAATACCCAGATAGTGAACATCCAATTTTATTTTCAAAATCTCCTGATGTAAAATATAGTTATACAAATTTATTTACAATTTGGCATATAGCATCAATTGAACATTTATTTATAATCAAAAAGAAATATTATAATCATTTAGCAAAATCAAAATCACATACTCCACAATTCCTAAGACAATGGTATTTATGGAATATTTTTGGAACATATCCGTCTAAAAAATTTAATCCAGTAGAATTGCCAAGTGTGATTAAAAAGTATTTTGATATTATTGATGATGAAATTTACTTTGATGGCAGAGGTTTAGAATTGAAACATTTTATAGATTGCAACCACTGGATTGAATATTTTAAATTGAGGGATAATAAAAAACGTGTTCTTGTATGTGGAGATGGACTCGGTGTTAGAACATTTGCTTTGAGAGCTATGGGCATCGAAGCGTTTGGATTTGACATTAGTAAATGGGCTGTAGAAAACAATATTGGAAGATTTGATATTCAAATATATTGGCAAGAAGATATTACAGAACAAGATACTCAAGAAGACCATGACTTGGTTGTTGTATATGACGTACTTGAACACTTGACTTATGAACAATTAGATTACGCCTTAAATAAATGTAGATTAAATATGTCAAAGGACGGCAAAATCTTGTTTTCAATTCCATTCAAAGACGAGAATCAAGACCTTTATAAAGATGATACACACAAGATATTTGAAACAAGAGAATGGTGGGTTAAAAAACTTGAGGAGCATGGTTTTAAGATAAAAGAAACACCTGAATGGTTCAATTTTTATCAACAAATTTTGGTGGCTGAAAAATGAATAAAGAAGAATTTTTAAAAACAATAGATAATTTTAAAAAAAATATAGATGAACACATGAATGAAGATATTTCAATAATTGGTTGTGCATTTATAGTATCTTCTAATTCAGGAATAATTGATTTTTGGTATGGTAATCCAGAGTCTTTAGTTGGTTCATTAGAAATTGTTAAAGAAATTATAAAAAAGGATACCTTAAATAATGTAAGCTCTATTGCTTATGCTAATAAAAAATGACAGAACCTATAATCTCAAAAAATTGTAGGATAAGATATCCAAATTATTTAGAAGTAGGAGAATTTTCAATCATAGATGATTTTTGTTATCTTTCAACCAAAATAAAGATAGGTAAATATTGTCATATTGCAAATGATGTAAGTATAGCAGGTGGCGAAGATTTTGAATTTGAACTTGGTGATTATAGCAGTATCTCAGCAGGTGTTAGGATTTGGTGTAGAACAAATGATTATGTGAATGATTTAATAGTACTAAATCCACTTAATAAGGATATTAAAGATAATCATATAGAAGGAAATGTTTATATAGGAAAATATACTGGCATTGGCTCAAATTCTGTTATTATGCCAAATAACAATATTCCAAATGGTGTTTCAATAGGTGCATTAAGTTTTGTGCCATCTAATTTTAAATTTAAAGAATGGAGTGTATATGCAGGGATTCCAATTAGATTTATTAAAAATAGGAATAAGGAGAATGTACTTAAACAGGTTAAGCTATTAGAAAAATGATAGAACCAATAATATTAATCTTGCCTGTATATAAAGGCAAAGAAATGACAGAGAAATGTTTAGATAGTATAGAGAAGAATACAAAATATCCTTATAAAATTATAATAATTATTGATGAAATTGATGGAGATGAAATTGACAATTTATATTCATGGCAAAGATTGATGAATATTGATTTAGTGATAAGAAAATACAGAGAAGGTATAATAACAGCAATTAATATGGGGATGAAGATAGCAAACGGAGATGTTTGTTTCATTCAGAATGATGCAGAATACCCTATTTTAGAAGGTGATTGTTGGCTTACTAGGTTAGTTAAATTATCTAAAGAAAAAGATGTTGGCATGGTGGGCTGTAAAAATTCTGTTAGAGATAAGCCTCAACACGGATACATTGGAGGCTGGTGCTGTTACATTCCAAAAACTACTATTAATAAAGTAGGCTATTTAGATATGATATTTAATCCTGCCCAAGTAGATGATATTGATTATGCAAGAAGAGTTATGGCACATAAATTAAAAATAGTAACAGCAGATTTTGAAGTTAAACATGATGGTTCTGGCACATTAAAAGATTCAAACGTACAAGAAGAATTGAAACAAAGGAATTGGCAACTTTATGAAGAAAAATGGAAAGATTATAGAGAAGATATGAGTGAAGAAGAAATAAAAAAATATGACTATTGGGGTTGAAATGAAAGTCGTAGTGTTATGTGGCGGAAAAGGATTAAGAATGGACAGTGATATTCCTAAATGTTTAATAGAAGTTAAAGGCAAGCCTATCTTATGGTGGATTTGCAGTCATTTTAAAAAATATGGCTTTAATGATTTTATTTTTTGCTTAGGAAATAAAGGAGAAATGATAAAAGAATATTTTGAAAAAACAGATTTTAAAATACAATTTGTTGATACTGGAGATAGAAATAAAGGAGATAGATTAGGATTTATATCAACTTACTTAAAAGATGAAGAAAACTTTTTTGTAACCTATGCCGATGATTTATGTAATGTTGACTTGAATGCTTTATTAGCATTCCATAAATCACATAAAGGTTGGTGTACACTTACAGCAATAAAACAACAATCAGAATTTGGAGTATTGGAACTTGATGGCAATAAGATAAAAAAATTTATTGAAAAACCGTTAATAAACAACTGGATTAACGGAGGGTATTATATAATGAGGAAAGAAATATTAGATATGTGCAATCATTTAGATTTGGAAACAGATATTTTGACTGCATTAACTTTCTCTGAAAATATTTATGCTTTCTATCATACAGGACAATGGTTTCCAATCAATACAACAAAAGATGTAAACACTGCAAATGAAAAATTTTTGGAAGGATAAAAAAATTGTTGTCACAGGAAGTGAAGGTTTTGTAGGCAGACATTTAGTTACAGCTTTAAAATCTAAAAAAGCTATTGTGACTGAAATACCCCATAGGCTATATTTTGAGGAATTATGTAATAGGATAAAACGACAAGATTATGTAGTGCATTTAGGAGCACAAACACTTGTCGGAAAAGCAAAAGATAATCCAATTTTAACTTATGAGGCTAATATAAAAGGCACTTGGGAGATATTAGAAGCTTGTAGGTTGAATAAAACAAAGAAAATAATAATAGCCTCAACAGATAAGGTTTATGGTGAAGGATTAGATAAAAGTGAACTTTGTAATTTAGGAGGAATTTATCCTTATGATTTAAGCAAAGTTTTATGTGATGAAATGGCACAAAGATACCGCATTGCTTATGATATGAGAATCGGAATAACTCGATGTGTTAATATATACGGCCCTGGAGATACTAATGATAGCCGTATTATTCCTGGTACAATTAAATCATGTTTAAAAAATGAGGATATTATAATTAGAAGTAATGGACAAACAAAGAGAAGCTATTTATATGTTGAAGATGTAGTTGAAGGATATTTAATGTTCCTAAAATCTGATAATGACGGCATATTAAATTTTGGAATAAAGGCAGTTTATAGGACGATTGATATTGTAACAATTATTAAAAAATTAACAAAAAGCAAAAGTAAGATTAAGATATTAAACATATCTCCGAACGAGATTTTTGAACAATCTCTATTATATTCAAAAGCTTATGGTGTATTAGGCTGGGAGCCTAAAACTAATTTAAATGAAGGATTAATTAAAACAATATTATGGCATAAGAAAGGATGGAAATGAAAGAAGTTGATATACTAGTATCATCAAGAGACCGCCACACAGAAATAGCCTTATTAATGCAAAGTCTAAGAACACAAACACATAAAAAATGGAATTTATTTATTTTAGACAATG
>ERZ1292632.889-Hain-H43-01um-R2-889-length-32108-cov-11_pt1 | contig 32108 bp, 43 predicted proteins | sample MGYA00564407_ERZ1292632 | MGnify/ENA primary metagenome ERZ1292632 (study PRJEB36523, sample SAMEA6512637) | groundwater metagenome | collected 2019-01-08 | study: AquaDiva: Metagenomics assemblies of 32 groundwater samples | reverse complement strand
GTAGATAGAGAGGGATGGAACGGATGCCCGACTACCGCATGAAATGGATTCGCATCTGGCCGCACGCTTGGTTTGATTCTTCGATGCGCGTGGAGCTTACCAACGCGGAAAGGGCCTTCTGGGTTGATGTGATTGCTCTCGCGGGAAAGTCTAGAATTGCTGGCGTGATTTGCAGCGACCCAGAGGGCAAGATAGGGTATCCACTGCCTATGCTGAGTTCGCTGTTGGTTTCTTGGACGCCGAACGAAGTAACGGCAATCTTGGAAAAACTGGAAAAGACGCAGCGCGTACAAGTAACTCGCTTGCCACTTATGTCTGGCGAGGATGGCTGGATAGTCCGCGTCAGCAACTGGCAGAAGTACCAGTCTGAGGCACAGCGCGTGCAAAAATACCGCAATACAGCACGCTCCGAAAGGCGCAATCGTGGTGAATCTACACCCGAACGATGTACAACTGGACGCATAGAAGTAGAAGTAGAGAAAGAAGAAGATGTAGAAGAAGAAGGTAAACCTTCAACCCTTGCGCGTGCGAAAGACATCGCCTTTGAGACTTTCAAGGCGAAGTTCGGGAACGCCCCTGCATGGGACACGTCTGACTACACAGCGCTGAGTAAGCTCTTCAAGCGCATTCCTACGCTTTCCTTCGAGGAGTTCAACCGCCGTTGGGCAAACTTCCTCTACTCGGAAGACGCCTTTGAAGTGAACCAGGGTGGAAGGCTACGGTACTTTTGCGCGAACTTTGACCGCTTCATGCAGGAGAAGAAAAGTGGAGAGCCTACAAAAACTCAACAGCGAAGCCGAACCAATGCCCAAGTCGTCTCCAGAGTTTTTGGGCCAATGGATAGCGGCGCTGGCAGAGCATTACCGAGTGGAACTCAGCGAAGTCCAAGTCCTACTCTACCGAAAAGGACTCGCTGATTTTGGGAATATGGAAATTGAGCGCGGATGTTCGGAAGCGTTGAAGGATTGCCGATTCATGCCGACTGTCGCGGATATTCGAGAAGGGCTGAGAGTAGCGAGACAGAATGGCGTAGAGACGCGCGCGACACCGCTACTGGAAGAAGTGATGATGACGCCGCAAGAGATGGCCGCGAACGTCCGCGCCATCCTCGACGGGCTCGCGGAGAAGAAGGAGATGTGAGATGAAGGGATACTTGGGACTTTACGAGTGGGCAGAAGGTCTTACTGATGCACAACCGCAGATTGCTACCGCGTCTCTAAATTCATTCGTGTGCGCTGCCCGCGCAAAGGAAGGCGAACATGAGTGACTTCGGGACTTACCTTTTTGTATTTCTTGTGGGTTACATTCTTGGTCAGATTCACGGTAGGGGGAAGTTGCTATTGCCGTGGCCGAAAAGTTGGAGAGAATAATGACCGCGCCCTTCAACCTCCCAGCCATCTCTACGCCGGAACTGACCAAGATAACATGAATGACCGCAAACGGATTGGTGGCTATATCGGGCAAAACAACGGTCGCGCTATCATTCAAGACAATGAAGTCGTTACGCTTTTTGCCTTGCGAGAAAGCGGCATCTCTTACAGAGCCATAGCAAAAATCTACGGGGTTCACAACAGTACAATTTGCGCTATTTTTATGGGAAGGACTTTCAAGCACATATCGAGAGGAGGCATTATGCGGGAGTTGGCGGCATGACTAAGCAGCGCAAGACGAAAAAGGCAGCACCAAAGAGGTTACGACTGTGCCGCTATTGGCCCCGGTGCGAGTGTATCGTGCGGGGATACGAAGGGAAGGGATGCCTGAAGCCTGATTCGCGCAGCGCCGTAGAAAGGATTCTCGACCCATGAAGCCGCGCAAGCCGAAGTTCGCGGTCGGGCAGGTGGTCGCGCTGCTAGATGGGCAGGATGTTGGGATAGTTAGCACCGTTCGCCATCTGCCTTCAGGTAATGTCGAATACAAGTTAGCTTGTGGTAGCACATTCATGTGCGAAAGCTGGTGGGGCGAATGGGCATTGCGCCCCCTCACGCGCAAAGAACGCGGCCCGCGCCGACAAGGGAGGAAGAAGAGATGAAGCGCCGATCGGATAAAACAGTAACCACAATGGGTCGTGCCACATTCCGTGCACACATACTTGCCGCTTTTGACCGCAAGCAGGAGCGGGAAATCATTAACCGCGTCATGGCGCGAATTTTGCCTGGCAAGCACTTTATTGGTCTGTGGATTTACCGCCAAAAGAATCATCGGCGCGTAACTCCGCTCTGGACAGCAACCCTGTGGGACAAAGACGGTGATTATGTTGAAACTCCCTTGCGCAGAACGCCTGCTGCTGCCCTCCGCGACGTTGAACGCGCCATTTGGAATGAGCCATTGGGCCGCGAAGGGAGGAGCAAGTCATGAAACCACTTAGATTCGACACGCCCCCTGTAGGGGCAATTTTGAAGTGCCTTATCTGTGACGGGTTCAAGCCGTGGGGCCTCTTTGATGGCGCGACTGGTGTTTCGATTTGTACGGAATGTAAAAACGCCGCGAACGCGGTTTCTTCCTATAGGGACGACCGCCAGACAAATAGAAAACAAGGTTTGGCCATAGAGATGAGCGTAACCGATGAGCAAGGTAAGAAGTTCGCAGAGAGAAATACACACATTCCTACCAACGAAATCGAAAGAGACATTGCCGACACGCGCCGTGAAGTAGAACAGATGGAGCGCGAGGTTGAAGGTTATCGCTTGATCGGCGACAAAATGAGCCTATTCCGAGCTGATGCACGTTTGAGCGGTATCAAGCAACGGCAGGAATTTATCGAAAAACTGGAGGCTATTTTACAGGTGCGTGAGCGCCCGCGCTGACGGAGGATGAGATGGACGCGACCGAGCAGCACATGTTGGATACTTTCCAACGCACCAAGACCTACGAGGATGGCCTGCGCGAGATGCTGGATGCGGCGCTAACCGCGTGCCTGAAACCCGCCGCATTTACTGGGAATCCATCACACACAAGAACATCTGCGTGGAACGAGTGCTATCAAGCCATCCGCCGTGCGGCCCTCGAACGATTCGGAGTGAAGGAGTGAGACGCGCGGCCATCGAGTGCGTGATGCTTTTCTTGGTCCTGTGCCTGTTTCTGCTGTACGCGCCGAAACCGCGTCCACCCGTACAAGGTAAGCATCACAGTGCGATGTTTGCCGTAGCAGAGTGTAGGAAGTGCCACGGGAGATGAACATGACACATACAACAGATGAAGGTTACAAAGTTCCTCTTAGCCAGGAACTTCACGACGCAACTTGCGAGGTTTCAAGGTCGGCGGAGAGAGCACTCAAAACAGCAAACACGGATGTTATGTGTAGCAATTCCGGCAATGTTTATCGTGGGGATTTTCGTTGGTTATTTGATTTGGGGATGAGTTTCCGCGTCCCCAGATGCGCGGACGGGCGGCGGTGGGTTCTCCGGGGTGGATAGCCTGCCGCCGCTAAAATTGGAGGGATACATGAAGGGCATCAGCGATGAAGCAGAAGTAGTTATTCGGCTGGACAAGTTGGACGGTTTGGCCCATGTTTGTGTCCACGCCTGGCCTGAAATGTTCCGTAAGTACAAGAAAAGATTAGGAGAACCTTATGACAACGGACAAACCACCGCTCGTTGGAAGGTTCCTTCTAAAGCTGTGACAATGCGTGCTTTATCGTCTGTTAACCGCGTTTCAAGGTCAAAAGGCAATCCAGAGGCGTTACGCAAAGCGCGGTTAGACAAGACCCTGTGATGGCAGTTCTTGGCGTGGCCCTAGTCATCCCGCTGTACTGTGGAGGCAAACGATGTGGACATGGATTCTGTCACCAATTGGTAGAAAAGTAGGTCTTGGCATCGCTGTGGTACTGGTACTGTTCGCGGCAGTCAAGTGGTACGAGTCCAAGATTCGCGCTGATGAACAGTTGAAGCAGGCTGACAAATTCACCGAGCAACTTGAAAAGATTCGGGAGGCAGACCGTGCGAAAACAGACGAAATCCTGCAAGCCGCGCAAGCGAAACAGGAAGCAGCAGAACGCCGCGTACAAGAAAGTCTCAACCGCGAATCTATTCTCGTTCGGAGCATTGCTTCGATTCAGCAGCAAAGGTCAACAGCAACCACCTCAGTGGACAGAGTACGCGATTCAGATTTACACACCTTCAACGTGCAAGGAATTGGGTTGCGACAACCTGCTGATAACTCGCCGTGCTATACCGTGGCCGAAGAACGTGCCATTGCCAGCGCCATCACTCAGTATCCGTTGTGTCAGAAGCAAGTCGAAGTTACGAACAATCAAGTTCAAGAGATTCGGGAACAGGTCGCCGCGCTGACGGACAAGGCTGCCGCGATTGAGACGAAACTTGACGCCGTTACGGGATATGCGACACGCCTTGAAGGCGCGTACACGATTCTTTACAATGCGTTCCCTAGAAAGCGCCGCTCCGTCAAATGCTTGTGGATGTTTTCCTGTGGCCGCGCGAAACCGATACCTACGCCTACGCCGCTCGACCTGAAAGGAAGTGCGCCGAAATGAGCGAGAATGAGAATATCGTAACTTTCAAGTTGACAGCTTTCGACGCTGGGATTCTTATGGAAATTCTTCATAAGGATTTAGGTCTAGTTGGTTGGCATCTCGATGGTGTAGTAAAGAGACTCTACGAAAATATCGGGACTCAACTAAATAATGGCGGTGAAATTAGAGTTTTAGACAAAGCACAAGGCACACAAGGAAAAGCCGCTACACCGTAGCGCAGCGGCTCTCCTCAGCTTCGGTTAAGACGCTCGCTCTCTACGCGCCTCCTTTCACTCTTCCACTAGACCGAAACCTTCTGTCTGCACGGGCGCGGCCAGCACGTCCATCCACACTTCTTCTCCCGCAGCTAGCAAGGGGCAAATTTTCGCTTCCAGCGCGGCGACAGCCGGAGCGCAGTTGCGAATCCTGTCCACGCTCACGCGCTCCAAGCCAAGCAACGGGCAACCAGAGCTGTCACCTGAATCGTTTCCTCCATGAATCCGCACTCCCGTAAAGTTGGGCACGTCCAGTAATTGCAGCGTGAACTTTTGGAAGCGATTGGAGAGCGTGTACGCGAGTTTGTAAGTTCCCGCCGGTATCGCGGTGATGCCCTTGATTTTCGTCTCGCGCACAACATCCTCTAAAGTGAAGGCGACGAACTCTCCATCGCAGTAAAGTTTTCCAGGGGTACTTTGCGCGGTGCTTGGTTCGCGTTCCAAAGTGACTTTCATTTTGTCCTGTCCAGAACTACGGCAATGCTTTCCTTCATGGCGCTATTTGTTTCTGCGATGCCTTCTAAAATCTTGGTCTGCTTTTCGCCGATGGAGATAAGTTGCCCAAACTTCGATTCCCAGAATACGGTCGGTTGCTCTCCCGCTTTGCCTGTGCTGCCATTCTTGCGCCCGCGCACCAGAGGAACAGCCACTTCCTTGATGAGTAGATAGACGCTCAGCGCGAGCAGCGCCGTCGAACTCAATTCCGTGGGAGCAGGGATGTTCACTTCCCATGCTCCTTTGTACCGTTGTTGTGAATCTCCGGCATTTCCGACTTGAAACGCGGGAAACGCTCTAATTGGCTATCCACAACCGCTGTGCCGAAGAATCCCGCTAGAATCAGTGTCACTGGATGAAACAATGCCGCAGGAATTTTCAGGTTCGGCGCGCCAAACAGCGAGCCAATCAGCGCAGGAGCTTCCAACGCAAACAGGTACATCGCACCTACCAGCAAACCGTGAATGAACAAAGCCGCCCGATTGCGCACAACCCATTGCAAACGGCCACTCATGGGATTGGTCGAGCTTTTCGCTACCAGCGTCGCGCGCCGATAGACGTAGTAGCAGTAACCCAAATAGAGGAAAATCCACGCGCTCATTGTGTCCTCGCAATCGTTTTCTTTTTCTCTGGTTCTTCTGCTTTGTCCAGCGTTTGTACGACATTCAAAAGTGCCATGAAGAATCTCGTCAGGTTCGCCGCTTGGGGCGCGGTCACTGGCGTCTGGAATAAATCTTTCACCACTTGATAGCCAGCGGGACTGTCAATCACCGCTGCCAATTCGCGCGAGGAAATATGCAGTTCACCCTTCGGCGAACCAAAGAATCCAAAGAATCCGCCCGTGCCTGGAATCGGGACGCTCAAGCGTCTCAATAGTGTGTCTTGATTGGTTCCCTTCCTCACAATGTCCGCAAACTCTTTTACTTTCGCTGATTGCTCCCCGAAAACCGCATCTACGACATCATCACGCATCTTCGGAAGACGACCCGTAGAGGCCACTTCCTCAAAGATTGCACGGCGGGTCTTTCTCAGCGCGAGAGGTTCTGCGTCACGAATGACTTTGATGGCCGCAATGGTTTCTTCTGGGACAGTCGCCAGAGTCTTCGCTACAGTTTCTGGTGCGCCACGCTCTGGCCCAAGAACCTTTGCAAGCTGAGGGACTTGTTCGGCTTGGTTGGCTAGTTCGCGGAATCTCGTACTGGTCGTTTCGTAGGCTTTTCTCTGCGCTGACATTCCAGCACCTTCGAGAGCATTCACAATGTCTTTGTGCGCGGCTTCAGCCAAACGACGGCTGATTCGCTGCGCTTCTCCAGGGTCAACTTCTTGCGCTGACTTGAAGAAATCGGTTCTAGCTGTATCGAGCGCGCGAATATCTCCTGTAGCTAGTTTGTTGGAAATCGCAGTACGTCTCTTCTGAAGAATTTCCAGCAGGGCTTCTGACTTCCCGCCAAGTTCTTTGGAAAGCCTACCTTCCACAATGCCTTTCTGTAGCTTGGAAATCTCTGCATCGAGGACGCCAAGAGTCTCCCTACTTTTGGCTGGCACGCTCGTAGGGAAAGCACTCACTACTTCGCGTTTGGCTGCGCCCGCAGAGGAAAGAATCTTGTCGTATTCGCCTGTGAACCATTTCCCGAAGTTTCGTGGTGTGGCTCCTGGCCCATAAAGCTTCTCGCCAAAGTATTGAATGGCCTCGCGCACGGGAGTTGTTTGGCCTAGCTTCTTCGCTCCCCATCTAAGCAACTTCCCACCACCAACAAAAAGCGCCTGGAGCGCCCCCTGAAACGCGCCTTCGCCAGTCACATCCAATATAGCTTCTCCAGCCGTTTGTGGTACTTCCTTGCCAGTACCAGTGCCAGCCTCAATCATTCGCTGCAAGGTACGCCCGCCAGCGCCACCGACCGCAGCGCCGGGAATCCCTCCAGCGCCAGCGCCCAAGCCAGCGCCAAGTGCAGGCAAACCTTCAACCAGCGCCCCTACAGGGTCAGCACCAACAAGTCCAATTTCGCGCGAAGGCAGTATGGAAGGTTCGGCCATGATACGCTTTGGTTGGGTCGTTTGAGCCAGCGGCCTGCCAAGAATTGCTTCCACTTGCGAAGTAGCCGACTTCAGTTCTTTCTTTTTTTCTTCTGCCTGTTGTGGCATTTGCTACTCCACTTTTCTTAGACTCGCGCCAGCATCTTGCAAACGAAGCCCTTCCGCCGCAGTAATAGTTCCTGTCGTTTTAGAGCCATCGGGCATCGTGATTTCATACTTTTGCGGACGCGCCCCCGCTTGTTCCTTGATGCCTTGCTTGGCGAGCGCAATCCATGTCTTCAATTGTGAAAGTTTTGCCTTCGTCGCGGCGGCGCTTTCTCCAACTTGCGGTACAGCTACTTCCGCTCTTTGAATGTCTCGGTCTGTGAGCACGCCGACTTCTTGGCTAATACCACGAGCAATAGGCCCAAGCTGCGCCCGTGCAGCCTTGAGACGTACCGCATTCTCATCCGTACCAAAGAATGCGGCTGTTTCCTTCTGCGCGCGAGTTAGGGGAGTCATGAGCGGCTTGCCGGTATTCACCTGCAAAGACACGCGCTCAATCTCATCCACTACGCGCTCAAGCTGCCCTGCTTTCTGGAAGGATTCTGTCTGTTTGCGCGTCATCAGCACGCCCCCGCCCTTACGAACACGGGAAATGACTTGAGCTTTAAGGCTTTGCGGGATGTTTTCCTGTGGTACGCGGCCTTCAGCCACTTCATCAGCAAGAGCTTGAATGTCATCTTCCTTCGGTTTATTGGCCGCATTCAACATCGTCAACATGCGGTTCATGTTGGCTTCGCTTCTGCGCCGTTCCAACTCAAATCTGTTTTCCCAATCCTTCGCGGCTTTTTCTTCTGCCTTCGCCTGTCGTTCTGTGTCTTGCGCGGCTTTGCCTTGCTCTCCCATTACTTTCAAAACCGCCGTACGTAAAGCCTTTGGATTATCCGCCGATTCTGCCAGCGCCATGATTTGAGGCGGTGTCAGTTTTACGCCGTATTCAGTTTCGAGTCCCTTTATGAAAGCATGGGCATCTTCCGCTGTCATTTTCTTCGGCTCGACAACTTGGATGCCGCCTGCAATATCCCCCGCTTGAAGTCTGCGCGGATGCGCGACTACTACTCTTCCTGTTTCCTGATTGATGGAAATGAGCGGCTTGTTGTCCTGTTCTTCTTGGCGCTGCATCTGTCGCATCTGTAGCGTGCGCTGCGTACCTACATCTGCCTCCTTCTGTTGCTGCTGGAAGAATAATCCGGGTGCGCGATTTCTCTGTTGCTGCATCTCCGCCGCGATAGGGATACCACTTCCGAATCCGCGCGGCCCACCAAAGGCCGTCAAGAAGTCAGCCAGTGCCGCCAGCCCTGGAGATGCACCTTTGAAACTTTCTGTGCGCGAATAGGGCATCAGTTGTCCGCGCATCGTCTCCGTTCCCAGCGTCGGGATAATTTCTGGAGGTTGTCCTTCTGCTGTCGGCAGAACATTTGCACCCGTGAACACAGGATAGGAAACATCTTGGCCTTGTCGTAAGCCGCTGATTTCTCGCGTGTAAATTGGCCGTTTGAAAAGGTCGCCCATAAGTTACCTCGAACTACAATTTCAGACTTCGATTTTCAAATCTTTGCGTCCCCAACATGCCTGCATTGCCAGACCAATCAAAAACGTCAGTATGCCCGCCACCGCCCATTTCGCCACTTATGCCGCTGCGACCCCACGCACCCATGCTCCCCCACGAACCACCACCGCCCAGTGCATTCAATTCTGTTGGCGAGAGGAAGTTTTGTGGTGGTTGCAACGCGGCCCCTTGTCCCAAATCGGGGATACCTACTCCACCCGCTGTATTCAGCGGACTCGCAAAGCTCACATCGGGACGCGGCAAGCCCCATTGTCCAAGACTAATAGGTGCAACCTGTGGCGTACTCAGCATCATCGAGTTTCTTTGCATCACGTCGCCCATGTTTTCTCCCTATTGCGGACGGCCCATGTATCCACCCAATGCTGTACCTCCCGCGCCGAGAGCAGCAGCGGCTAGACCCCAACCTGGGCCTACAGGAGCCTGAATTACGCTTTGCCCCGCATTGATGCTGCTCCCAAGACTCGCATTGGGATTGAAAACTCCCTGCTGGCCTTGTAGCACGTTCGCGCCCTGCAATCCAAGATTCAATCCCTGTGACATGAGTTGCTGTAGCGCGCCGGATTGCGCCATCGCCTCACTGGAAAACATATTCGCCAGTGGCCCTATCATATTGCCAGAGGCAGGCGAGAAGCCCGCCCCCGCGCCCATGTCCACCAGATTCATTCTCGCTTGGTCAAATTGGTTGCCGATGTCTTGACGCAGAGGGGCCAGCAGCGCCGCGCCTTGCGGAGATTGCAAAAACTTGATGGGGTCAATCCCAAACTGCAACAACATATTCGCAAAGGGCGCAATCTGATTGAAGATGGACTTGCGCAGCGCTGATTCCTCTGCCGCTGTTTGTGCAGCCCGCTGCTGCGTCTGGAGTTGGAGTGCTTCTGCTTGGCGCTGATTACTAGATTTTCCGATGGCCTTTCTCCTTTGGCCTATTCGCCACTTGTGTTATAATGCTTACCCATGAACATAAAATCACGCTTCCTTAAGTTCGTCCCCGTAAGAAAACCAAAACAGTGCTGGCTTTGGCATGGGAATAGAAACAATAAAGGCTATGGAATGTTCTGCTGGCTTCAGCCAGGCCACTCTTGCCATAAGATTTCTGCACCACGCGCCGCATGGATGCTTTTCAATAGTCCCATTCCAGATGGACTTCACGTCTGCCACCATTGCGATAATCCAAGATGCGTAAACCCTCGCCATCTTTTTCTCGGAACAAGAAAAGACAACATGCAAGATGCTGCGAGAAAAGGAAGAACCACTAGGATGAAGCAGGCAATTTGTAAATGTGGGACGAAAAAGAAACGTCGCCCATCTGGTCCGTGGTGGTGCCCACGATGCGCCGCTACTTACGCTAGAGATTGGTATCGTGAAAAGCATAATATACTTCCCCAAGACTACCGTTCGCCGCCTCGCTTCACAAAATAGTGTTTGCCTTCTACTTCTCGAATCCCTTCTAGGCCGAAATGACCTTCGACAACCTTTTGCAATTCTTGGTTCGCATCTGCCACGAAAAACTCATACTCGTCGGTCGCTGTAAGCTGTCCATCAATCCAATTCATCAGGTCGCGCGCCGCAGACGCATCTTCTGCCCACATCGGCTCGACCATGAACGGACGTTGCAACCCCACGAAGCCCGTCACTTCGCCATTCACCACGCGCACCCAGATTCCTTTCCAATCAGGCTCTACAACCCACGGGTAACGCTCATGGAACTTCTGCCACGCGCCTTCAATTTCCTCCGCCTTGATAGGCCGATAGCAGATTGATTGGCTCAAGAAATCCTCCCAATCCCTCCAGGGTCGCCCTGGTCTTCCGCTCCGCTCGGCGCGATAGGTTCTGCTTGTGGCGCGACTGCCGCTCCGTCCGCAGCCCCACCATCCACCTTGCTCGTCGCGCTTGCGAAAGGATACACAGGCTCACTATACAACGTTTCTCCTGTGTTCAAACGCTTAAAACTTTGCACGGTGAACTGACGAACCGCAGCGATGTCTCCATAGAACCAAGTTGTTCCTACGGTCTGTTCACCGGAAACTTCTTTTTGGTCTTCGGCTGCCGCGAAATTGTTTGTTCGCATCATTGTGACGCGGTAGCCATGCACTCCATCTACTTGCGGCCATTGAATGCGAAAGCCGAGTTTCAGTCCTGTTGCGGAAACTTTTGCAGGAGACTTCGGGAGTATTGGCGAAACCTCGCGGAATGGCGATGCTACTTCTAATGAAAGTCTCTGAAGTTCCTGTATAGTGTAGAACGGCATTAGCGGTTCATCTCCTTCAGCCGTTCAAACGTCAGCCCCATTTTGTAGATACATTGCTCACGCGGGGTTAGGCGATTCGCTCCACCGGGGTCAACATCTTCTGTGTTTCCTGTATCCGCGAACGAAACCTCGAACACGAAGTTTCTTCCGAATGCTCCGCCTACATTCACGTTGTTGCCTGCTCCCGCTGGTTGTGGAATCATCCAAGCGCGACGCTCGGAAGAAGTCAGGGCGGTGTCTAGCGTCAGCGTGGAATAAGTCCCGATGATTGCCGGGTCTTCCGCGTCTACTACCATTCGCACAACAGGCTCAGTGAAACTTCCCGCGGACGGCGTTCCCGGAGATGTACTTGTTCCTGTAGTCAGCGTGATGTAGTTTCCTATGCACCATTTGTTCGCGTTGGGGAATATCAATCCTGTGCGAATCGTGGAAAGGGGTATGCCCTGCACAGTAGCACCTAGATAACAACTCCCCAACTTCGCCGTGTAATTCAAGTGGGCTGGCGCAAAAGCGCCAATGTTGTTCACTGTGGCATTCAATGGTATGGATGGGAAGCTCGTATCCGCGAGAAGAATGCGCCCCGTGTTATACCCAAAGAGCACCAGGAATTTTGTTCCATCGTCATCTTGAAAAATGCCAACTCCATCTTGCGCTTCATCGGCTCCAGTCGTTGCCATGTACTCTACCCACGTCCCAGGTTCCGGTTGTACTCTGCTGGGCCGATGTACGGGAAAATTGAAATCATAAACAATCATTCTTCGTTGACTTCCACCTGGGCTGCCGACAGCAGCATCTTCGGAACTCTGCCATCTGGAAATGAGGATTAGCCATTGTTTCCCCCCGCCATCCCACCACGCCATGTGCATACGTTCTACGAATGTTGGCTCTGTTACGCTTCCAAATTCAGCGACAAATCCATCAAGTGTTTGCTGGATTGGTTCTCCGATGTCTTGTAATTCAGAAGTCCCATTCCAAAGCATTAGCCTTCTTGCTGGTGTCATCCAAATCAGGCCGTATGGTGTAGAAATAATCGCATGTGGCCCTACGCAGCCGACATTGAACTGCTTCACTTTCACAATGGAACGCGGAGAGCGATTGTCGAGAAGATTGAACTCTCCGATGAGTGCATATCCAGAGCGTTCCGTGAACAAGAAAATAGCATTGTCGTGTTCGATGATGGCGCGGATTTCCCTATCGGGCACAAAGTCGCTGTTGGAAATGTCGCTGATTGAGTTTGCGCCATATCCGCAGAATGATTCATCTGGCGCACCATTCAGCAAACCCTTGACTTCGCCTAACGCCGAAAACCAAATAGTGTTTGGTGCTGCGTCGTCGCGCAAAAAAATACGATTCTTTGCAACGCATCCGACTGTGGACTGCGGCGGAGGGTCATTGCGAATGGGAGCCTTTGGACTTGTGGATGTTGGAAAGGATGTGGCCGTCGCAGTAACTGTCGCAATGGCCGTTGTTGCAACGCGACGATAAACCTCACTGCCATCCAATTCAGAAATGTAGGCGCTCCAATGGGTCGCTCTCGCCGGTGGAGTAATTCCAGTAATATCTACGGTCACGGCGTCGTCCGCGCCGCCAATCACCACGAATGAGGCGTTGATATTCGAGCGGCTAGACTCATGTACGCGGTTTCCCGCCTCATCTAACACTGCCCAAGTGAAGCAGCCTTTTACGCCAGTGGCGGCAACAACAGAACCACCGACGTTCGCAGCTGTTACTGCCGGTGCTGTGGTGCTACGAGACAGCCCCCATTGCTGAAAGCTTCTTCCATCGTAGACATACTTTCCATCAACAGAACCATCGCAGAAAAACAGACGGTTGCTCAGTTGGTCTATGAAGGGACGTTTGACGAGCGCGGAAAATGAGTAGTATGCGGGGAAAATCTCTTGTATCTGCGATGGCTTTTTGTCGTACAGCTTCCCGTCGTTACCAACAATAATGAATTTATTCTCTGGTGCCCCCGCTCGTGTATACCGAAAATTCCTTGCATCCCAATTACTGAATGCTGGCGTATTCCCGAAGATAGGATTGTAGGGCCAACGACGCATTCTGGTTTTATCGAGGATGAAGTTGCGCATGATTCTGGCAACAACATTGGATTGCGCATAGGGATTCAATTCAATGTGCATCCCTGGAATCAGAGCAATCGTCTCGACTTTCTCTTGGTTGCGAATCGCCATTAGGTGATTTGTTGTACCTCCACTTCAAATTTTGTCTGGGTAATCGTGTCCGCAGCGCCAGCCGGAGTCCCAACCAACTTCAGGATTACGTTCGCCGTGGTATCAATTGCCGCTGTCGTGTAGTCTTTTTGTGTCAGGGCTGTTGCCGAAGTGTGGTCACTGGCTGTTACGCTGATTCTCTGCGCTCCTGTAGCCGTGTTAGAAATAACTGCGCGTACCCACCAATCTGCTGTGCCTGCTTGTGCCGTGGTGTCGTAGATGGCCGTAGCGCCGAACAACATGCGAATCCTCTTTGTGCCTGCCGCGTTTGCGATAGCCCCTGCCGCTTCGACAATGAGCCTTCCCGTTGCACCGATGGTTCCGCCAGTAATCGTCACAGAAGCCAAGTCAGATTCGGCTACTGCTCCAGTAAGCGTATGGTCTGTGTTGTCGCGGTAGAGTCCACGACGTACATTGTTCATGTCATTGGCAGTCAGTGTGTTAGTATTCGCGTAAGGCATTTATCGCCTCTTTCCCATCGTGCGCAGTTCTTGTTCCTTCTGCTTTTCCAGTTGCAGCATGAAGTCCTTTTCCTGATTGTCCGCGCGGTCGTCGTCCAAAAGCTGAAACAGCTTCCAGAGGTTGCCTGCCAAAATCACATTCTCGAAACTGTCTGGGCACTGGTAAGTTCCCGCATTGGTCGTGAACACAATTGGCCGCGCGTAGTACGTCCACTTGCCTGTGTACGCCGCGTCAGGCACAGGGTAGTACCGTACCTGCGTTACGGAAAGCAGTCCCATTGCATAGGGTCGTTGTCGCGCTGCTGAATCAGAATCCCCTCTAGGCAGTAACGGGTGACTGTTTACATTCAGCGCGGCAAGTTCTGTCGTGCCAGTCAGCAGGTTCGCCGTGGCAATGGCCTGCACCTTGTCTTGGTCAGCCGCGTTCATGGTGTAGTCTTGCGTTCCCGCAACTACGGTATGATTGCTCCCCGCCGTCAACAGCCAGTGCCAGTTGTAGTAGCCGGAGATGCGCGACTGCACATCGTTCGCGCTCTTTACTTCCTCCGCCGTAAATGCAGTAGACGGAAGTTTCAGCGCCGCGATTGCATGCTGCCAGGCTAAAGTTACGGTCAGGGCCAAAATTTTCTCCTAATCCGGTAACAACACCGTATGCTTCGACGGCCCAAACTTCGTTCCATGATTCTTCGCATACCGCGCCGCGAGACGTATCGGCACAGACGGGAAGTTTGGGCATTCCCGAATCAACATCTCTTTCAGCTTGCGCTCAAATTCTTCTTCGTACTTTCCTGCCGCCAGCAAAGCTCCGGCTGGAGCATCATCATGCGCTGCGCGCCAAGACCAATAATCTGAAAGCCATCCAGCGCGCAACACCACATAGTTCACCTGCGGCAACAATGTCGTATCGCTCTTGAGTGTCGGTGTGGTCTGAATGTAGTGGTACAGAATCCCGTGTACTTCATCGGGAATGGGGTAGACTTCCACGCGCATGATGTTCGAGGAATCGCGCCCAATGGGTGCCCAGAAGTTCGGTGGTGAACCTACCTGCGGCCTGTTGAGCAACCCACGATTGATGTCCGTTACGCTGACTTTCTCCATGCGCGTCGGAGAGTCAATCACCGTCATGCCGATGACTTCCCGACAATCAGAGGCCATCGAGTATATCCGCTGGACAATGGAATAGCCTTTCACTGTGCCCGAAGAACCTTCATAGTTTCGAGCCAGCGTCAGTGTGTCGGGATTCAGGTTATTGAAAGTGGAAATATCGTAGAACTCCGAATCTCCGTCGCGCCGAAAATATCTGCCCTCTACCGATGAACTCCAACCATTTGCGTTGCTGGTAGTTTCAGTAATTGTCGCTGAACCGTTTGTACAAGTGATAGTTCCTGCTGTTATTTCTGCTACTGTTTGGAATGTAGTTTCCTTGATAAGAAAGGGAAAAGCGGCCCGTTCGAGTATGGACGCCATTCGAGACTGTACCCAATCCACAGCTAAAATTGCATCCGCCGGATGGTCGCCACATTCACGACCCATTTTTGATAGAAAATCTTGAAGCGTTGCCACCTTAGCTCCTCATCGCCAAAACGATATAGGTTCCGCTGGTCGGCGTCAATGCTCCCAATGTCGTGTTCATAAACGTAAGCGCCAACGTATCTGCTGCGCTCACGCGCGCGTTGACGATTCCAGTTCCAGCTACTACCGTTGGCCCATTCACGAATACTTTATCCGCTGTCGTCAAGCCCGTCACCGTGAAAGTTTGCTCTGCTGTAGTTTGCAGAGCTACGCTCGCTGGCGTAAGGCTTGGTGAATAGACCACAATCTTCGTGATGGCCGTTCCCGCGCCGATAGCTACGCTCGTGCTTGCCGTAACAGTTGTAAACGCACCAGTTCGTGCCGTGGTCGCGCCAATGGTCCCGTTGTAGGCCCAGTAATTTGTTGCGCCACCGTGGGCAATGCCCGCAGAAGCAGGGCTGACGGCTCCACGCCAGGTACCCACGCCCGCCGAACTAATACTAAAGTTGACAGTTGTATCGTCCGTCCCGCGCAATTCAATCGTAGAACCGTTCATAAACCATGACTGCCGATTAGCGCGTGCAGCAGAAGTCCGCAGCACAATCCTATCCATGAACTCGTTCCAAGCTAGTGAACCTACTCCTTGGTCAGCGGGCGCTCCCATTGAACTGATTTGCTGCGCGGCATGGATGTTTGCGAGAGTCCCTGTAGTCGCGGCGGGGTCAAGATGCGGTAGAGCATTGGAACCTGAGCCAATCGCTGTGCTATGGCGGATAGTGAGCGGATTCGCGGTTATATTATGGAAATCAATGGAAATGTTCGACCCTCCGGAAGCTCCCGCGCCTGCGCTTCCGTCCTCAATAGTAATGGGGCCAAAGTTTGCCGAGGTGTAGCCGATGTCAATTCCCACACGGTAGGTTCCGCTCGCAGGTAGCAATGTGCGAATTAGTTTCAATCCGGTTGGGCGACTACCACCGCCATTGGCGTTCTGTCCAATTTTCATTACCGAATCTGTTCCGCCAGCGGGGACGACATCGGCTATTTCACAGTCCTCCAACGTGGCAAGGAAATTAGGGATGTCGAACAAAATTCCATTTCCCAGTTCTGTGCGAATGTCGCGCATCCAAAATGAACTACCGTTTGGAAATCCAGCATCATTCACGCCATTGTCGGGGTCGGTGACTGCGCCGTCGCTCAAAACCATGTGTTTGGTCGTATTCCATCGCCCGCCGTTGAAGTAGCGTAGCCCACCAGCCACATTGCGAAACTCTACTACCGCTTTGCTTCCCTGAATGAAGTTGCGGTCAAAATACTGGTCATACGCGACACCGATAATCACCAAGCCAGAATAGGTCGAAGTCGTGTCGTTACTTTTGATTGTGTTGTAATGGAGGAAATGCTGTTCGCCCTTCGTTCCCATGCCACTCAGAATCATCATCGCGTGGCCAGAGCCAAATACTTCGATGCCATTGATACGCGCTGCCGCGCTGAAAATCATCACTGTCGCTAGACGGTTATCCGTCCACGTTGAAGTAACGCGGCTTTGCCCTGTGTTGTAGAGATTGGGCGCGCCCACTCCCATAATGGTATCGTGCGGAAAGACAATCAACGGAGTGGTCAGAACGTGCCCCGCTGAAGTTGCGGGAACGAACAAGGCCCCCAAAGTTTGGGCCGTGTAAGACGCGTTGCGCGTAGCGTTCAACGCGACTTGTAGCGGGTCAATCGTGGCCGTGTTCGTGGACGGTGGCGCAGCCCCAGTGAGGGCAAGCGAATCAAACCGCGTCCCGAAACTTCCTAATGCAACGTAGTGCGCCGTCGAGGTCGCCATGAAATCGGAGGCTACCGGCGTCGGCGTTTCCAAGTGGAAAGTTACGTTGTCAGAAGAGGCGTACGTGCGATAGGCATAAGTCCCGCTTCCCCAGAGATTGTCGGCGTTGGCGATATTGATTCGCGCCGCTCCGCCGCCACCAGTAACGGTTACAGTTCTTGTGGGGCTGGCGGTGGTTTCTCCGTTGCGGTTCCAGTAGGTGATTTTGAAGTAGTAAGTGCCATCTGCGATTGACCCGCCGCTCAAGACAACGGAGGACCCCGGTTGCGTAGATGGCGGTGTGGCAACATACGTTTGGTCGCCACCGGGCGGAGATACAAATTCCCCCAATTTCATGTCTGGATAGTTGAAGTTTCCTTTGGCAGTAAATCCCGCAACCGTAGAAGCAAGCGAAATGAGGTTGGATACCGATGTTGCGCCAGCCACAGAAACAAACAAATTCCCACTAAAAGTAATAGCCGAACTGGAATTTAGGATATTGACTCGCGGGCCAGCCGTAGCGGGGTCGCCGTCTATGTAGCATCCCGTAAAAGAAATTCCTCGGCTTTGGCTGGCTCCACCTTGCTCAATCTGAATGGTCGGCGGGTTTCCAAACCCCACTGTGATATTAGATGCTAGGGTGCAATTCGTAAAGGAAGCTCCATTCACGCCCTGCAAATCCACCGCAATAGGTATAGGCGAACCCGTGCCAGCCGCAGTTTCAATGTCGCATTGTTCGACGGTGAGGTTGTAACTCAGCTTCGCCAGAATCCCATAGCGGCTGCAATTGTTTCCAGTCAGACGATAAAGTCGCGGATTGATGTGGTCGGAAATGCTTGTTCCTTCGAGTTGAATTTGTGTCCCAACGCGCTCAATGTATCCGCTGATTTCCGGGCCGACAAGTTTCCCGTCGCCATACACACCAACAACAGTTGTCGAAGGGAAACCACCGTTTGCAAACCCACCGTCTATGTGCAGGTCAATTCTTACGCGCTGCAATTCTGCACCGCTGGCAATCGTCGGCCCACGCAGCCACACAACTTTTGTCACCGAACCGCTGGCCTCAATCTCCGCGCCACCTTCCAGCCAAATGTCGCTGTAGAGGGTTGTCCCGCCATCGCCAATCTGGATGCACGGGTCAGCGGTAGAAGTTAGCGTGAGGCATGGAGAAGTAAGAATCAGAACATTGGACTTGGCAATGGTGATAGTCGCGGCGGCAGTATGCGCGCCATTCAACCCGCGAGCATCTACAATCCCCCCCGTTGAGGGTAGTGCATCAATCGCTGCTTGAATCTTCGCTCCTGCATCGGCTCCTACTTGCGCGTCAGCGTAGATGATGCTCGTACTACCGTTAATCGCTCCAGAGAGCCACAAATTCTTCCAGCGGTTCGTGGAAGTTCCCAAATCATGCGTGGCGTCCGGCGAAGGCACAAAATCATTCAGCGTGCGCGAAGTCTCACCTGGAGATAGATTCCCCGTGTACGTCACATCGGTAAAATGGTCGTCGCGTGGCATCCCTTGTGTGTATCCTACTCGCTTGGGCATGGCTTTAGCCCACGAATCCAACCGTCAATCCATACAGAAACTTTTCTTGACCTACCACGTCTCCCTGCCGAACTTCTGCGCATAGCGCGCTGCTGCGCAATTCCTACAACTCGCTTGGAAGCTCCACCAGCTACCACCGCTGCGCTGGTTGTCCAAGTCCAGATTCCGATTATCGGGGCAGGCATAGCTCTACAGCCTCCTCAATGGCTTTTGCGCACTCGCGCTCCGAGGCGTTTGTGATATTCAGCATCATCCGCAAAGCCTGTGAGCGTTTGAACTCTCCGCCTGTATGCGGGAATTTCGCTTCTACTTCGCGCACAACAAACTTCGCCTGTTCGATGTACTTGGAAGTGGTGCGCGACTGTGCTGGCTGTGGAACTTCCCAGCCGAGCCAACTAAGCAATCTTAGCAACACGCGAATTAGAAACTCTTTTAGTTTCATCATACTTGACACCAGCCGTTGAAACCGTTAAACTCTTGCCATGGGAACAGTAATCTACACACGTCTTGGTAGAAAATCCGGAATCCGCAGACCACGCCTTGATGATGATGGTTATGTCCTTGTTTACGACGGCGGAAACTCAAGAGGGGGATGGATTTTAGAGCACCGGCAAGTAATGGAAAACATGCTCGGAAGAAAAATGAAGGCTTCCGAAGTAGTCCACCACAAAAACGAAGACAAGACAGACAACCGACCAGAAAATCTTGAACTGACAACCTCTGGGGCGCACGCATTGAAGCATCCACGCCTAAAGGACACGAAATGCGGTCTATGCCAGAAGCCTCTTTATGGCGTTGCTTGGAGTCGTGGGTATTGTTCGCTGTATTGCCGGATGAGGGCAAATTACCTAAAACACGCAAAAGAAATAATCGCAACCAACTCAAGAAAGTGGCTTGAAAGGCGATTGGCAAAAAAACGCAAATGCCCGAAATGCGGTAAGGCTCTCTTGGCTGCTCATGGCAACCGCAAGTATTGTCCGAGTTGTAGCCCTTGGTAATCAACTGGGGTCAACCACTGAAATTGGGTTGCCAGCGGCAGTCGTGATTGCCGCCGTGAAACTCGCCGTCACATCGTCCTCTTTAGTACACGTAAGGGTCCCAGCCGCGATAGAAACCTTATTCCGCAGAACGCGGAGAGCCTGTCGGACAGTTCTCGCCGTTGTATTGTCTCCGCCGCTATCCACGCCGGTTGACATGATACGGTCGAGTACCGCGTCGGCAATCGTGTTGAGTTCCGCTGCTGCAATTGCAGTTGCAATGACTCCGCCAGCGGCAAGCGCATAGCCTGTCTTGTCATTGTTGGTGGTCAGGTTCGTCGCGGTGGTGATTGTCCCGGCGGTGATGTTGGTCGGAGTCGCCAGATTAGCAACTTGCAGCGTGCTCGTTTCCAATTCAATGTACAAGTCGCACCACTCCGCACCCGCCGCGTCAGAAAAAAGAATCCCTATTTTGTCGCCGTTCATTTCCGCTGCCGAGAGGTCAACTTGAATCTGCTTCCCCGCGGCAGGAGTCACCACAGGAAGTGTCGTGATGTTGTTCAATGCTCCGCCATCCGTAGAAACTTTGACATCTCCAATCGCCAGTGTCGCGCTGGACTGCATAATGTTCGGATTGGCCTGCGACACCAATGCTACAAAGAATGTGTGCGCAGCGTTTTTGAGTGGTGGCGAAGAAACTGACATCTAAAAAGTCCTCCAGCGCAGGAATGAATTAGCCTTAGCCGTTACGTTCGTTCCGGCTGTCTCGCTCGCTAGCTGTACCTTCACCGTACCAGAGGGTGACGCGCCAGCAAGTACCGTGCCCTTGATGTAACCCGGCCAAGATTGTGTCGTATTGGGTATCCCGCCAACTGGCCCCAACACCGCTGCGGCGATGTTCCCGTAAGCCACCACACGATTCCCGCCTGCCGTTTGTGAAATCTTAATTTCCACTACGCCGTCCGTCATCCCTGTAGGCCACGCGAGGCCGGGGCGTGGATTGACCGTAGCGGTTGCTGTACGCAGCAGCAGAGTCCCTTCAAACTCGTAGTTGAGGTTCGCGGTAGGAGTGAAAGCCATTCCTGTCACATCAACCGCCGTCGCGCTGTTGGTAACAAAATCAGAAGCCAGCTTGATATACGTCCACGGGTCGCTGCCGCCAGAGGGCGTCGCATAGGTCTGGTCGCCGCGCAAGAAGGTGGAAGAACTTGCCGTTCCGCTGCCAAGCTGCGCCGTGGGAACCTTCGTTCCCGCATCCAATCCGGCATAGCCGTTGGCCGCAGCCTTATTCGCAGCATTCTCCGGTGTGAAGCCCAGCGCTGCCTGCTTGCCGTTGAAGGTATCGTACTGCGCCTTAGAAAGCAGCCCTGCCGTGACGCTGGCCGTGGCTGCGAGCGGAATGTTCAGGGTGTGCGTATCTGTAACCGAAGACCATGCGGGCGCAGTTCCCGACGTGCCCGGCACAGCAAGAATCTGCGTGGCGGCAGTCAAGGTATTCAGCGTGGTAATCCCGCTACCTCCGGAAGGTGTTGCGTAGGTTTGGTCGCCGCGAAGAAAGGTAGTAGCGTCCGCTGTCCCGCTACCAAGTCGTGCTGTCGCCATCGTTCCGCTGGAAATATCCGAAGCTGCATGGCTGTGGCTGGTAGGCGCTCGGGCATCGCTCAAGCGCGCATCATTCCCCGCGCATAAAGAAGTCCCCGAAGTCCCTGCGGGAATGACGGTAAGCGATTCCGGTTCCGTGTAGGTATTTGTGGTTAGGTATTCGTCTATGCGTGCGTCTAGCAAGTCGCGTATGCACTTAGCTTGGCGTGCGGCGGTGCTCCCCAGCGTGGTTGCTGCTAGAGGTTCAGAGGCAGAAGAAAGCGTTGTTCCCGCCGTCGCGTCGAAAATCTCCCAGGCTACGGTTCGGTTGCCCGTAGTAGTGAATCCGCTGTCCGAGGTGACTTTTATCCGTGGCCGCGCCATTTAATTCAACTCCTGAGGGATAATTGCCAGCAATTTGACTGAATGGGTGTTGGCCGCGTTGGAAGCCCACTGCGCGGTAGGCACAATCACCAAAGCACCATTCGTTGCCATTGGAATTGGTGAAGCCACGGAGTTTCCAAAGTTGCTGTTGTTGACGAACACAGAGGACATTGTGTGATGTACGTTTACGGATGCCCCTGCGCCACCTGTTCCAATCAAGATAAGTTCAAGCGCGTGCGAACGAGTCACGGAGGCCGTAGGAGCAACGGCTGCCGCTTGCGTATAAATCTGCGTTCCAGCTACGTTCGTCAGCCGCAGGCGCAGTTGCAAGGTGGGTGGGCCAACTCCAGTGACCGTTTCATACGCGAATGTAAACTTAATCGCTTTCCCTGCCACGTTGAAGAAGTTTGCTGGGATAGTATAGGTCTGTACAAAGGCTGTCTCCGTTCCCGCTACGGTGTCATCTACGATGGTGTCGGTAGTGGAAGTTGAAATAGCTCCTGTGCGCGGAAAGAAACCCGTCGCGCCAGAGCCGCCCGCGCCCGCAACATAGGCTAATTGTGTCGGGTCATAGAGAATCGCTGCGGCTGTTCCTGGGGAACCACCGGCAATGGATGGCGGCTTGAGCGACCCAACCGCCGTACTCAGCGCCATGTCGAGAGTCATTGCAGCGGCTCCGGTATTTGCTTGGTCGGTTTCGACGACCGTGGAGGGGATTCCGCGTCCGGTGATTACGATTGCGCTCATTTATTTGGGTATTCCCAAGTCATCTATTTCCTTGCGCGCTTTCTTTATCGCGGTATCCAGTTGCGCAGCGGTAGCCGGATTCTGATTTTGTTCCCATGCCGCTCGCGCTCTTTCCGCCGCGTTCAAAGCATTGAGCGTAGTGACTTCAATTCCTGTACGCAACACGGCCAGACGTTCCGGCGTCACCGTGCATCCAGAAGTAGGGAAGAATTGCGAGGGACGGTTGCAGGCATTGTCTTGGTTCGTCCAGAAGCGCACTGCTGCTTGGTAGTCGTCCCGCAGCGATTGTATGCGCTGCTGCACGGAAGAACTGGTCAAGGCAACGCTGCTAAAGCCATCTACAACCGGCTTTGAACCACCGCACGCCGCCAAGAAAACAAGAATCAATGGGAATCTTTTCATCACGAAGACCTCTCAAAAACGATATACAAATTGATTTCATCCAAGTTCGCTACGTTGGTTGTCGTCAGAAACAAGTCGCCAGTAAAGCCAGCCGCCGCCGTGTTGGATGGCAAAATCCCCGCGTTCGGCCCATCCGTGTAGTCGCGGAGAAACTGATACGTCACATCGGTCTGTCCGATGAAGTTGTCAATGTCTTGGTCAGTCGTGGCATCGAACTCAAACGTCGCCCCAATGTCGCCATTCAGGATGCAATCAATGCTGCGAATCTTGATGCTGTTGGGCGCGGGCGCGAGGGTGCTAATGTCAATCACGGACTGGTCGGAATAATTATCCGCCGTTGTCCACACTGCCCTGAATCGCACTGCCCCTCTTGTGCCATCCCAGTTTACGGTCGTTGTCGGTGTCGGTGCAGCCATGCCATCCTCCCCTTATCTGTCTTTCGCAAAAGAAATCACAATGGACAACTCATCTCCCGATGCTGCTCCGCTGGTGGTCAAAAGAATGTCCCCCGTTGTTCCTGTGCGCGTCCCTGAAGTCTTGATAGGAACCAATCCGCCATTTGGCCCATCGCTGTAGTCGCGCAAGAAGTGATAGGACACATCCGCCTGCCCGATGAACTTCTCCCAAATCTCATCTACATCGTAAGCAACGCCGGTTTGGTCGCCAGGGTCAGATGCCAGAGTAATTTGCGTGGTGCTGTCCACGCTGGTAATCGTGTACACCACCCCATTGATGGTGATGGTTCCATCATCGTACAGACCCGGATTGCTGGCCCACGCGGTAGCAAACAAATCTCCACTGACCCATGTAGCCCGCGTGTTCAAGGTGGTGGTATCTACCGTTCCAGAAGCTACGCGCCCCCACTGGAAAGCTGCGGAAAAGTTTCCATTCATCACCACGTCGAGACGTGTAATCTTCAGCGCATTGTCATTCGGCGCAGAAGCAAGCGCCGATACGTCCACAAGGATGCTGTCCGTGAAATCAGAATCTCCGACACCCCAAGCGGCGCGCCAGCGTACCTTGCCGATGGTTCCGTCCCAGTTTACGGTAGTTGTGGCTGTTGGGGCAGCGATGGCCTACCTCCCCTTCTTGAATCTCCCGGCGAAAAAGTCAGTGTCCATTTCGGCTTGGTCAGTTCCCCCTCCCAAACGAAGGAGCATTCTGGGGGTACGGCATCTTTTTCTGTTGGGTAGCTAGACAAGCAATGCGATTCGTAGCTGCGTGTTTTGTCCTCAGAAACCATTAGAATCGGCATCCCATCCTTTTTTCTTTTGTGCATCGCGCAAAAAGACGCTCCTGGCTTCCCAATCCTGTCCATTGTCAGCAAGTAGATGCAGCTAAACGTCACCATGCCAGTTTCCAGAAATACGGTCGCTTCGCAGCACCTGCCGCACAGGTTACACTCTCCGCTCCACGCCATCAGGTCGCTCCGCAAGTGACTCGTTCAGGGTCAACAATGGCCGCTGCCTTTTCTGGGTCTATCGGCCAGTATTCCGCAATCGTTTGAAACCGTTTCAGTGGTTCCTGAATGATGGCTTTGCCTTGCAGAATTAGGAAATCAATGTCTCCGCGCTTCCCTGCATCATCAAGCGTCGAACGGATAATGTGGTCGTAGAGCGCGGGCGTGAAAGGAACGGTTTCCGTCTCGCTCTCGTAAAACATGGATTTCCCATGCAGCTTCTCGTAGGATTCCAGAATTTCTTGTGGGTCGCGCAGCATTAGAATGACTTTGTACTTTCCTTCCCATCTGGGAAGTTGAACGTACCCATAGGTGCAAAGACGCTTCACGCACTTTCCGGAAAAAGATGCCGGATTCGCGTAGAACTCCCGCCGCTGCTCCTGTGACAGTTCATGCAGCCCGCGAGTATCCGGCATCTCTTCCGTTACGTCCGCGTACACACACGTCATCCCGCCCGCTTCCATGCACTGCATCATCATGGACGTGAAACTTCTTTGGCAGCCGGAGATGACGTAGATGGGTTTCATGTTTTACAGCTTGGTCATTTCTCCGCCCGCAGCCGCCGCAGCCGCAGCGACGGAATTGTTGAAGATAATGCCCCGACCCGTGTTGTCCCACACGCCGGAACCTGAAGCACCATCCGTCAGGTAGTAGCTGTTCATCAGCACAATTTTCCCCTGCACAATCGCGGGAATGCTGAATACCTGCGTCTGCGTAGTAGCTTGGTTGGTTGAGTCGGTTGTGAACAGGCAGTTCTTGAAAATCTGCCAGCGGTCAATGCCTGTTGAGTCCGCGACGGTGACAGAAGCAAAACCAGCGGCAGAGATGTAGGAAGTGATGAAGCAATCTTCAAATAGGTTTCTTGTGGCCGCCGTGTCGAAGAGGATTTCCGTTGCGTCCGCGTCACGCGCAATCGTATCCACGCCGATGACGCAGTGGTTGAAGACATTCTCCGCGCCGCCGTCTATCTTCAAGGAACAGGAACCAGCAGCGGACTGCGTTACGTTTACGATACCCGCGATGTGGCAGTTCTCAAACACGTTTCTGGTTCCTGTAACCCGCAAATTGATGAGAGACGATGCGCTGCTCGATTCTTGAACGATTTGCACGTTCCGGAACATGCAGCCATTCGCCGTGACATCCACCATCGGAGAAATCGCAGTGGCAAGCACCTGCGAGATTCTTGCCCGTTGGCTTACGGCTGTTGGAGCACAAACGCCGACAAGGTGAACCAAGTCCTTGTTCCATGTTAGCGTGGCAGACTGAACATCCGATGTGGTTGCTGCGGTGTTACTACCAGCCAAGAGATAAATGGTGTCGTTCTGGTTCGCCGTCGCCAGAGAAAGAGCTTTGGTCAAAGTAGCAAGCGGATGCAACGTATCCTTCCCTGAATTTCCGTCGCTACCGATAGACGGATTGACGAACCAATTCTTCCCTTGCGTCAGCAGCCCGCCTGTACCTACCACGGGCATACCGTAACTTGAAACTCCGTGCGGAAATGGAGATGGAGGCATCTTTCTTCCTTGCTCATAGGGGTACTAGCGTCTTTACCGCCGTGCCCGCTGGAATATGAGCCTCACCAGCGATTACCCTAGATTTGGCGGTTTTTATCCAGGTTCCGCCAAACTGGTAATTCCTTTCTTCTTCCTCCCATAAATCTGTGGGTTTGCCTTTCGGTAGTGCTTAAAACACATACCTTTTCCGTAATGCTTTTCTCCACAGTCCTCTCTTTCGCAAAGTCGTACTGGTCTTTCTTTGCGATGGTAAGGTATGTATTCGTAGTCACGCTCGTTCTCAAATGGGATTTCCTCCGCTTTTGACCTGAAAATTGTTAGCCCTCGCTGATTCAGGGGGCCGCATTTCAGATATAAAGCTTTCTGGTTTTCCCAGAGTTCTTGCGTGATACCCCGTCGCCCAGAGTTCTTTTGCAATCTCAGAAATTCGATTGCAATCTCTGCTTGGACTTTTTTTGCGCGCAAAAATGGCAAGATAGCTCTCAGGATAGGCTCCGCTTCGCGTTGACTGACCGTCAATCTGTAGCAGGTCTTGGCATTCGCGTTGCTTAGCTTCTCTGAATGAATCGAGCCTCTGCCAATATCTCGGTGGACAGATTCGAGTAATTCTTTGTTCGTGTTGGCCGCTGTAAATCCAGCGCGAAAATAAATCGCTCTTGGTCTTCTCACCTTTTTCTGCGCCCAAATTCCAATCGTGCCCTCTGAATCCCAAAATGCCGCCACATACGATGCTTGTATAGCGTCCATAGAAACCTCCTGCGCTATATTCGCGCATCTTGGTTTCCTTGTCAACTATACTTTTCGTCATGGCGTATCTTGTTGATTCTCAAGCACCTGGCGACCCATAGCAACCAACTCCGTTATTTACCCAGTCAACGTCCCAGCGTGCCCAAGCCGCTGTTTTCAGGGTTCGCGTCTCAAAGTCCACGTCATTCAGGACAGTGAGTTTTTCGCGTTCCAAGAAAACAAGGCCGTGGTCTTCCTTCGGGCCGATGAGGAACCACGCATCCAAGTCAGTCAGGTAGTCGTTAGGGGGCAGAATCGTAAACGGAGCACCGCCAAAGAATCCCCTGCTGACGTTGACCGCGCGTTCTGCGGTGTCGGGACGGTCGGGCGACTGAATCACTTCCGCCACGTCGAACCATGTGTCGGGAGAAGTCAGAATCTTTTCCGGCATGAGGTTCAAACGCTTGCCGCGTCCATCTCGGAAATTGCGGAAGTCCACCATCGCGGTACGGAAAGAAGTGATGGAGAAGTCCGCCGACGTAGCAAGCTCGTTGCGGAAGCTGGAGCCGTCTTCATGGAGATGCGCCGTATCAAACAGCGGCAAGCCATCCGAGCCAAGAATGGTGGCAAAGCCGTTGTTGAACACGTCTGCCGCCATGACGTTGCGCGACTCCGTATAGCCCCAACCCAAATCCGAGGCTTGGTCGCTGAAAACGCCCTTGCGGTCATCGTCTATTGCAACTTTCGTCACCTTGAACCCCAGTGAGTATTGCAGCGGGGTCAAGGTACGGTCGAAGCCTTGTAGAGCTTCGTCGTAGGTTACAGCCGCGCCTTCGTCAGTTTCCACAAACAAGCCGAAATTGGCCTTGCTGGTGTACTGTTCGTTGGCTTGGTCGGTTGTCTCCACGCGGAAAACATCCTGAAACCACTCAGGACGCCGCTTGGTTCCACTGGAAATAATCTGGCGCAAGAACGCCAATGCCGCAGTAGAACTGAAGACATCTGGGAACTGCGCACGAGTCATAGTCATGGATTAGATACCTGCCTTTGCTTCCGCGATGTCCAGTTCCAGCGGAGTCACAAACCAACGACAGTTGATTGCGGCCACGGTGTTGCCCGGACGCGGAACAGGACGCAACAGGCGCAACGCAAGGGTCGTAGTCGTAGCCGCCGTGTTGGAGTCAACTTCCATGTTGGACAACCCCGTGGTTGTGTTGGCCGCAGCGACTACAATCTGCGCGTTCAAGCCTTGGTCGGCTGCTGCGATAAAGTCAGCCGCGCCCCCACCGCTGTCTTCCTGCGCCTCCAGAACCGACGTGTGGTTCAGATGGATTACGTCGGGATAGCCCAGCGTGGAGAGAGCCACATAAGAAAGTGACAGCCCCCACACAGGGTCGTTGTTGTCATACTGCTCAACCGTGCGCGCCGCGCCGGTGGGCGTGACCAAATCTCCGCGCCCAATCGCTACGGTGTCGGCGAGAGCATGAGTCATGTGTTCGATGTACTCACCCCCGCCTGTCAGATTGGCCACGTAGATGAAACCGTTTGGCCGGTCTGCGTTTGCCAAAGTACCCTCCTTGTGGACTTACATTGCCTTCTTTGCGTAACCGAACTCTGTACCGCGATATTGGCCCGCTGTAGAAATGGCCTTCTCTGAGCACGGTATGCAAAGCAAGCAAAACGAATTGGCGGTCACGTCCCAATGAAGGTACGCTCCGCTATCTAATCGGTTCGGACACTCAGCGCATTTCCTGCCTTCTTCCGCGACAAGCCCCGAAACGAATCCGTTGAAATTGTCCGCGCGCGCCACAAGGCACACGGGACACAAACCCGCAAGAAGTTCGCTTGGCGCACAGCTTCGCGTGCAGGTCTTACAGCGCACGCGCACGAGTTGGACTACGGTGTTCATCGTTTTCCAAACGAATAGACGCGGTTCTTCTTGCGCTCTGCGATTTCGCGGCGGATATGGTCGTGAGCCTCTGCGCGGCTCATTCCACGTTGTCCTCCGCCACCAGTTACGGTTCTTTTCCCGAAGCGCGTTTTTGTGGTGGGTCGTACTCCCACGATAAGTCCGCCCCTAGAACCAACAAGGTCGGAACGATTATTAGCACGCGCCACGGCGTCAACCTCTTCCTGTGACATCGCCCCTTCGGATGCCAGGAATTGTATGGACTTTTCCTGCTGCGAACGAATGCGCTGGACAGAATCCTCCGCTACCTTGTCCCGATAGCGTTGCGCGCGTTCTTTGGGCATGGCCGCGAGGAACATATCGTTCCCACGTTTCACGCCTTCTGGGTAGTTGTTATCAGAAAACTTCTGCCAGCCACGGTAATTCTTCCCGCGCGTCCGGATGCTATAATCAGAAACATACCGGAATGTGAGTTCTGGGTAGGCGTCCCGAATTTCTTTCGGCGTGTGCATAGCGGAACGGGTTTCGTCACCTTCCCACTCTTCCATTTCTCCCGGTGTCCCCTTGTACGCAAACTTTCTCAGCGCCTCGCCATCCATAGCCATAGGAAGTTTGTTGCGCGTCACTTCTACGGTGGGATTATCCTTCTTCGGCCAGCCGCCTTTCGGCATTCCGCGCCGCTTCTTCGGTACTTCTTGTGTGGGCACTACGACGTTGGTTTCGCTCACTGTCTGTTCTCCTCTTCTAGAATCCGCGTAGCAACGGCGGTCTTACCACCCCACATTCCTTTTGGCCCAACGTCATAGGCAATCTCCGCTGCTTCGCGGAACGCCTTCTGCCCCTCTGCTGAGAACGGGTCAAGTTTTCGTCCATAGGCGGTACGGAAGTCCGCAACATTCTGCGCATCGGCCATGAACGTCTTTATGTACTCTTCCTTCGTTTTCGGCTGTGGCGGCGAGGCTCCGCGTGTTCCGGGCAAACTTGCACCATTAGCAAGCGCACGTTCCGCTTCCCGTCGTGCTTCCTCTGTCTGCGTTTCCCTTCCTTTGGACATGCGCCGCGCGTTTACGACTGCCTTTGCTGCGGTAACTGCGTGTTCCTGCTTCAACACATCGTCAGCCCGCGCCCAGAGAGGATTCGTTGCAAGGGCTTGATACTGCTTCTGGGCCTCCTGCGCGATTTCTGGGTCAGCCTGCAATTCGTTCTGCACGCCAGCCTGAGAGACAAACTTGTAGCCTGTTTGCTCCGCGACTTCCTGTGCGACGCGGCGAATCTTTTGGTCAATGTATCTCCGCGTCGGCTCATCGAACTGCTTTTCCAGTTCATCCAAGTTGTCAGGTACAGGCGCGGGGGGAGCAGTTTGTCTCTGCTGCGTCTGCGCGCCCAGTGCGACTTTGTAATTCTCTACCAATGCTTCAGCCTCTTGTGCTTTCCGCTGCCATTCTGACACGCGGTTTTTCCAAGGCACGCCATCGGGGTCGAGTGCGTCCTGTGGCGGAGCAGGTGGCTCCGGTGGTGATGGTGCAATCGGTGGTGCATTTGGGTCGTCCATTGTTCTCCTTTTTGGCTACGACGTTTTTACGCAGTCGTCGTCCTGCGATTTGCCTTTCAGGATTAAAACCTCGTATTGTCTTATCCTTTCCTCTGCTTTGCTTAGTTTCCTCTCAAGTTCAGCGACTTTGTTCTGTAGCGGAACACCGCGTTTATCGAAATCCTCCGTTTCGATAATCAACTCTGGTTTGTCGGCAAGAGTGTTGAACCTGACTGTCGTACTTTTCACCCTCTCGGCACTGAACTGCCCGACTTCTTCAACCTTAATCACAGTGCAGGGGATTCCCGCTTTACGCAGGAACGTATGTACAATTGCCTGCTGTTCGCTTAACCAATCTCCTCCAGCCTTGACTTCTACACACATCACCTGAACTCTACTTGGATTTTTCGCGTTTCTCCTCACGCAGAGAAAATCGGGCCACCCCCTCGTGATTATTTTCCATCCGAGAGTTTGTAGTTTGTCGCTTACCGTCTTTTCTGCATCGTTCATCAGTGGCTCCTAACCTCGTTTGCGGCTAAGGCCCGCTTCGCTCATGGCGATTGCGACGGCTTGCCGTCTTGATTTCACTTTCGGCCCATGCTTCGAGCCGCTACGCAACTTCCCATGCTTGAACTCGCGCATCACTTTCCCCACCTTGCTTTTCTTGGGCGATGGCGGGTCGCACATGTCGCGCTCATGTCCTTTCAAACACTCTGCCACATGAGGATGCGCCATCATCTTCATCTTTGTTCCGCTGCTGCGTTTCGTCTTCATCCCTCTACCGCCTTGAAACTTTCCCGAAAATGAACTCGTCATGGTCATCGAATCTTGACCGCTACTTTCCCTTCATTCCCAACGATGCGCCGCTGTTCCTCTGGCAATGCAAGAAGCACGCGCAAAACTGACCTCTCGCCTACGGCCTTCCCGTGGTAGAAACTGTCCTGATTCTCAATATCCACGTCGGCCTTTTCGAGCATCTTCTCCATACGCTCGCGGATGTCCTGCCACGCGAAATTCTCTTCCAAGTCGTTTATATCGCTCTTGGTGAAACTCACCCTTGCGGCCCTCCCTGATTCATCATCGCGCCCAACTGGTTCCTGAGATTCGCCAGCAAGTCAGGCGGCGCGCCCATGTTCTGATTCTGCTTTTGCGCGGGCTGCACATTGGGAGTGAGTTGCGTCCCGCTTCCATTCCTGGGCGTCATCGTATTCATACCAGCCGTTACGCCTTGTTTCATGGCTTGCTGATGTTGTGCGACATGCGCTCGAATACGTCCTACGACGCCCGGATTCAAAGATTCCGCTTCAATCTGTGTCCCATTCGGCAGAGCAATCACGCTGGCTTCGATTCTGGCCGCGAGGTCTTCATGCTTGGCGATATGCTCAGGATGGTTGTCCATCGGATGAACGGGAACCGTTTCTCCCTGGATCAACCGAGTGTTTTCCTCTTCCGGCTTTTCCGGAGGTTTCATCGCGTCCATGTCGGGCAGGAGTTTCGCCACGTCAGGGTGTCCGAGTTTGACGGCAATCTTCTTCACCAGCGCCATGACAGCCGGAGGCACATTCGATTGCAGGAGAACCGTAAGAAGTTGCATGGTTTCCTGCATCCGCTGCGCGCGATTGGAAACCATCGTGACCGGGCCAATATCAAAGTCATATTCGCCCATCATGTCTTCTTCGGTCAGCACGTCTCCGGGGTCTTCCTCCGTCACGCGGAAAAAGTACGGCTTGGGCAGCCAGCGTTTGTCCATGTCCCAGATTCGTTGCAGAAGTTCTCTCATGCTCTCGCGTTCCAAACGAATACCGAGAAGCAAGAGTGTGTTGCTTTCGCCCTGTAGAATCTGCTGCTGTCCCAAAGTTCTAGGCGCGTTCGGCTGCGAAGACTGCCTGCCAAGCTGAGGGTCGGTGATGGCGCTCAGTCTCTCTGCGAAAGACATAAGCTGGTTCATCAACAGAACGTATGGGCCGAGTTGAATCTGTCCAAGGTTGACAACCTTGATGCCGTTCGGGTCTGTGGAAGGAATAGCCGTCCACGGTTCAATCTTGTGACTCTGAGGATTGTATCCACTCGCGGGGTTATAGAAGACTACCGGCCCGATAGAACCTGCGCCCGCATCCATTGCTAGTTGATGCAGCGCATCCATTTCGTTGTTGATGGGTTCCAGCATCTCGCAGTCGCCAATGCCCCAAA